>OCAE01000244.1_pt1 | contig 43465 bp, 72 predicted proteins | sample 1495581 | NCBI WGS metagenome assembly OCAE01 (sample SAMEA2580278, study PRJEB22360) | human gut metagenome | biome: human gut; feature: human-associated habitat; material: faeces | place: Denmark | collected 2008/2010 | reverse complement strand
CTATCTCTATCCCCCCTATTATCCCCCCGTTCCTCCTCCTTCTCCTGAGAGAATGTGAGTGTTTTGGAGGAGAAGAAGGCTTCTACCGGTAGACTTCCGGTAGAAGTACAGGAAGGACGTGACGCTGTGACCCGAGAGGATACGGACAATCTGTTCAAATTGCTGGCCATCTTCCGCCCAAACGACCCCCGTGCCGAGGATACAACGCTGAAATCGGCCTGGGCGCTGGTGCTGGAACCGTATGCCGTCGAGGACGTTCGGGCGGCGGTGGCGGCCTACTTCCGGGAGAAGAAGTTCTGGCCAGATGTGACGGACATCTCCTCCCGATGCCCGCCGCTCCCACAAATGCCGCACCAACCTCCGCCCCTGACAGGTGGCTACATAGACCACGCGGTAGAAGCCCTTCGGGAGCGGTGGCAGGATCTTCGCCGTCAGCGCCGGGCAGCTGGGGTGCCGGACACTTGGGAAGAGACCAAAAAGGCAGGGCTGACCGCGGCGGCCTGGATGGACATTCTTGACGAAAGGGGCCTTGCCCTGTGAATAAATACGGCAACAAGAAGGCGGTGCGAAATGGCATCACCTTCGACAGTCAGAAAGAGGCCGTACGGTATGACCAACTCATGCTCATGCTGTGCGCCGGAGAAATTAGAGATTTGAAGCTCCAGCCGGAGTTCACACTCCAGGAGGCGTTCACGACACCGCTGGGCGAGCGTGTTCGGGCCATCAAGTACCGGGCCGACTTTGCATATGAGCGGCCTACAGAGCCGGATTGCACGGGCGCCGTCCACTGGCTGCCTGTGGTGGAAGATGTGAAGGGCTTCCGAACCAAGGAATATGAGCTAAAGAAAAAGCTCATGGCCGGGCGCGGTATCCATGTGGTGGAGGTGTAGCCCATGATAACCGCAGACCCATACGGCATCAGCCGGGCGGTGGCCCCCTGGCGCAGCCTGGACGCGATGGAGTCAGTTGTAGAGCGCAGGATTACGGAGCGGGACGTGTAGCCGTAAAGAGCGCTGGAAAGCAGTCAAGGAGGACCAGAACGATGGACGATAAGACGCGCGCCCTGCTGGGCGACCATGAGGCGGCCAAGCGCCTGACGGATGCGGGGGTGCTGCTGCCGTGTCCACACTGCAAGGGACGTGCGGTACTGGTAGAAGGGACACTTCAAGCATCAGGGAAATACAGTGTAGTGTGCGGTGAATGCTTTTGCGCTACAACATGGTGCATTTTAAAAGAGGATGCTATTGGACGGTGGAACACCCGCACGCCGGTGCTGACGTCGAAGGAGATGGAGATGCTGGAGGGGATGGAATGAACCTGAAAGATTTGATTTCTGATGTGAACGTCAACGAGATTTACGGACACATCGAGACTGAAACATTGTCGGATTGGGTGAACGCATGGCAGGAAGCCGCTCTCGCCACCCTCCGCCCCGTCAGCCGGAAGCAGTTATCTGAGTTTAAGACTTGCGATTTGGTAGACGAACTAAGAAAGCGTGAGGGCGTAGAAACACACATCGCAGAGCCGTACCAAGATGTGGTGGTCTCTGTAAACGGCCCTGCGGTGGTGCTGGCAGTTATAGATTAGACCCTGGAATATCCATACCTACCCTTGATAAATGCGTGGAAGTATTTTCCGTGGGATCCTGCGGACATGAGCCCAGCATATACAGACTGCGGGACACCGAAATAGGCATAGGTGCCGCCCTTATGAAAAGAGATGTAGAGAGTCCCATTTTCATATCCGATACTGGCTATGTCCGTTGAGGAAACTGGATGCATGACCATGAAATCACCTCACTTTCCACGCAGTTAAATAATACCACACAGAATGGAGGATTTGTAGATATATGGGGAAAATCAGCCAGGAGCAGATGGAGCGGGTGTGGCCGGGGTGCAATATGTGTAAGACACCCTCGATCGCTCCACCAGTAGGGATTTATTGCCCTTGGTGTGGGGCTCCACGTAACCGGATGGCGTGGGAGGAACTGAGGAAGAAACTGGAGGCGCTGAAAGATGGCAAGGGCGATTGAGAAAGGACAGCACATATTCATAGCGTTTCAGGGCGGGAAAGCGGTTATGGATAGCCAACTTCGCCCCCGGATGTACAAAAGCAGGGAGCAGTTTGAGAAATCGTTCCCGGCATGGCGAGATGGCAAAGCGGAGCTTGTCGAGTATGCGCCCACCCTCACCCCGCCGAACGAGCCGCTGACGCTGGAGGATGCCAAGAAAGAACGGTATATTTGGTTTACCCCGCTGAATGACTGGGCGAAAGTAACGCCTTTCGGGGTGCTGTTCTTCGGATCTGAGGAACTGATGAATTGGGAAACCTTGTGCGAAGAGTGGGGGTATAGGTTCAAAGCCTACCGCCGCCCGCCGGAGGTATCGCCATGAGACACCAATACACACGCGCAGAGGTGGAATCCATCACCCAGGAGACCCCAATCTACATTGAGGGAGCAGGGATAGCTCAGCTCCAATGGGGCGGCCTGGAGATTGCAGAGGGGTGCAGGGATGGGTATCTGTACTGCAAGCACATCAAGCCGTTTTCTATGGATCTGTACGGACAATACTGGACGGCCTGGGATGGGCCGCCGGAAAGGGGAAAAAATAATGAAAATCCCAGCGGAATTTGAGGACATTTTCCGGGGTGTAGAGTTGACGGAGAGAGAGGCCCTGTTCCTGAGCTGGATAACCAGCTGGGACGATTATACAATCCAGAACATGAGGACCGTGTTGGAGAAAGTTCGGAGCACCCTCTCCACGCTCCAGGCCGAAAACGAGAAGCTGCGGGCCGCACTACGGAGGGAGCAGGATGGCTAAAACACCGGATTGTTGCATTGAAGCAAATGAGCAACGCCCATGTGCTATTTGTGGAAAAATGACGAAATATGTTGAATATTGCGTAGAAAGTCCCCTGTGTAGTAATGAATGTATAAAGACGTTCTATGACAAACTTTACAAGAAGGAGCACGAATGAAGGAGTACATCGAGAGGGTAACTGCGCTGAACGCGCTGATAAGGGCATTGGGGTATTGCCAGTGTGCCAATGATGTGATAACTCGTATCCCCGCCGCCGACGTTGCGGAGGTGAGGCACGGGAGATGGGACGCGTCTGACAGATATAAGTTTTTAGACGGAAGCACTTGTATTCGGTGCACTGAATGCGGCGCGGCATTACATCTGGAAGAATACCAAAAGTACCATTGGCACTACTGCCCCAACTGCGGCGCTCGCATGGACGAGGAGGACGAGCATGAGGCTGATTGATAGAAGCGAACTACTCGATAAATTCAATTTGGAATGTAAAACTGCTCAAGAGCGATATATGGCATTGATAAACGCCCCTACCATCTCCGCCGTGCCTGTGGTCAGGTGCCGGGAGTGCAAGTTTTACCGAGAGTTCCGTACAAAACGGCACAACCAGCTCATGCGACTGTGCTACCGGATGGGCAAGCACGATATGGAGTACCCGGTCAAGCCGGATGATTTCTGCTCCTACGGCCAGCGAAAGGAGGACAACCTGGACGAAGCCATCGAAAAGTACCTGAAAATCAAGGAGGGGGGACAACATGGACAAGCCTAGAATTTGCGAGGTGCTGGGGGTTGAGGTTGGAGAAATTATATCGGTGAATTTTCCGGTTGGAGAGTTTGCCTTTTCTATTGGCTCTGATGGACAAGCCATTGGAGAAAACGGTCAAGAATTTGGCGCTATTTTGACAGAAGCTATCAACCACCCCGACCGCATCATCCGCAAGCCACGCTGGACGGAGCAGGAGGTGGAGAGGGCGAAGGCTATCAAAGTGCTATATCCAGTTGTTAAAACATTGGCATACGTTGATATAGTGGGACAGACATTTTACATGTATGATGACGAAGACAACTATAAGGGCAGTCTTGATAACCTTGATGAAACGTTTCCTACGCTGAGGAGCATAAGGCGGGCCACATTGGACGAGATCATCGGAGGTGCCCAATGAAATCCCCTGAGTGTGTATGCAAAACGTCAGAAGAGTACATTCGTGTTGCGTTAGCTCTAGAAACTCTTGCTTACCATGACAAAAACTACTTAGACAGTACATTCGCAAAGAGCAATGCTGCTATCAGTGAAGAGATACAGGCTTGCTTGCAGAAGGCTTTAACGATGATGGAGGAAAAACAATGAGAGAAATCCTTTTCAAAGCCAAGCGGCTGGATAATGGAGAGTGGGTGGAGGGAAACATTGTGGCTGTCCCGGAAGATGCCGACTTTATGCCTGGAGCGTACATTCTACCGCGGTTGGTATCGGCCAGGGCAGACCCGCCCACAAAAGGGATCATGCTAGGCGGATTCTTTGAAGTTGACCCCGCCACGGTCTGCGAGTATACCGGCCTGACCGACAAGAACGGGAAGAAAGTGTTTGTTGGGGACATTGTAAAATGCAGCCGTGGTTGCACCCATGAGGTGGTATGGGTTCAGGAACACGGCGGAACCTTTATCGGAGGAATGCCAGCAATCTATCTATCTGACTTGATGCCAGGATACGCATGGACGGGGGAGGAAGAAATTATAGGCAACATCAACGACGGGGAGGGCGGACAGCATGAGTGAGTGGATCAGCGTCAAGGAGAGGTTGCCGGAGGAAAAGCAGAGAGTTATCGTGCGTTGTGAGCGCATTGGAACATCTGTAGGTTGGATTTTGTGGGGTGAATGGATGACGGATATTGGGCCCAGTGCGGGTAAAATCACCCACTGGATGCCCCTCCCAGACCCGCCGAAGGAGGGATAGCCCTTGAATGAGTTTAAGGAAAGACTCAGGAGGTTGAGGGAGGAGAAAAAGCCTGTTAGGAGTATGGCGGTAGTGTCAGAACTGTGCGGGCTTCCGCGCAGCGCAGTAAGAAAATATGAGCGCGGGGAGGCAAAGCCCAATATGACTGCGCTGATTGCTCTGGCAGACTACTATGAAGTATCGCTAGATTATCTAACAGGTCGAGTAAAATACAGATAAAATTTGAAGATTAACCTTTAAAGGGCAGCTAAACCAAAAAATTGATTTAAAATGGGAGTGTGGGAGCGTGTGCCCCTGCGCTCCCATTCCCCTTCCTCCTTCACACGGATGGGGTGGCGTCGGTGCATCTGCCGCCACCCCCTCTGTGTGCAATATGCCGCCGGTCGAACACCACCCCACTATTCGGGGCATGAGGGGTCGCGCCCCTCTGGCGGCGAATGGCTGTGGAGAGACACTATACCGGGTAGCCTAGAGCGTCTGACGGCCCCGGAGAAGGGACATGACGCCCGCCTGTCATGGAGGCGGAAGCGGTGGCAGCTATGACCTGCACCGGTGTGCCGACACATAGAAAGCGGCTGCGCCCGGCGGAGCGTGTAGAGACGGAATCCGCCTTATATACGGCCATAAAGGAATGGGTAGAGCGGTGTATGCCGTTGCAGCAGTTCGAGTCTGCTGATGGCCTCCAGAGGCCGGGTAGCGCCCGGATGATCTGAGCGTAGCGCAAGCCCTCAGAGAGAATGACAATGCCTGCTGAAAACTGCGTCTGTATGCGAGACTGGCTGCCGGTCGCTCCGGTGTTGCGGCACAGGCGTGTGATAATCTAAGCGGGAAGCGCACAAAAAGTTGCAAAAATGGGATGGTGTAAAGTGAGTGGTGTACTCATAATCATTGCAGAACTTATCTGCCTTGTTCTTATGGTTGTAAATGCTTATTTAGCTTTCAAAGCAAAGCAGAAAGACGACCTTAATGGAATGGTTTGGAATTTGGCATTTATGATCCTAATGAGCACTTGTATTAGATAACCAAAAATATGCCGAGTGCTGTAGCAGAAGCGCCTGCGGCGGCCCGTTACGTCGCGGACGTGTGGCGGCTCAATGCCGCCTCTCGGCTCCAGAAGGAGATATTTATGCTTAGAAGAATTTGCAATTACTTCCGCGGGTGCTAATGCAAGCACGAATTTGATATGCCGCGCCTATCCGCATGAGGCGGGCGGTGGCACCAAAACTGGAGTGATAACCACAATGGGAGATCCATTTGAACTGCTCAGACATGCACAGACAGCATACAATAACGACTTACGCCCTTGGGAACAGTCAAAAGAATACTGGGATAGACTGAAAAAGTTTTGCGATTACTCAGAGCGCTGGAGAAAAGAACAAGAGAAAGACATCGTATGGCCAAAGCCAAAAGACGTAGGGGTAGTTCGTAAAGGAACGACGGAATGGGACGTGTTCCATGAGCTGTCAATGAAGCGGCTCAAGAGAAATGGGATTCATTTGTGAACATAACACCGGGCGGTTCGGTGGGGCAGCGGTTGCTGGACAACAAGGGCCAGCCATTGGAAGAGGCCGAACTAAAATAATAATGCTGTCAGACCCGCGGAAAGCCTGACCAAACCCGCAGCATACCCCGAAAGGGGTATATATGCCGCCCCGCAGTTGCAGGAGACGAGGGAGGCTATCAACCCACACGGGTGTATCGCTTAACAGGCTGTGACGGCTGGCCGTATCCGAGCCAGAGCTCGACAGTAGGCGGCGATGTAGCAAAGTCTAGCAAATGCTAGCAAACCGGGAGAGAGAAAAAGAAAGAAAACCGCCCCCTTTTTCCCCTCTTCCTTCCCCCCTATAACCCCCTATCTATTACCCCCTATAATCCCCCGGAAAAGAAAGAAAAAGAGAGAACGCGTTGGGGGAGACGGAGGAGAATCGGAAGACTCTACTTAGGCGAGAGGTGGTGACATGCCGAATGAACAGAATCTTATCCCGTTCGGGGAACGAACAGAGAGCGAACAGAGAGAAATCCGAGCTTCTGGCGGCCGTGCATCCGGCGCGTCACGGCGGCGAAAGCGTAGCCTGAGAGAAGCGGCAGACCTGTACCTCTCTCTCCCGGTGGCGGACAAGCGGGCATGGAACAAGCTGGCCCGTGACGGCGTAGAACCGGAGGATGTGGATAACCAGATGGCGGTGATTGCGGGCCTGACCCTAAAGGCGGCCAAGGGCGACGCGAAGGCGGCAAAGGTGCTGTTTGACTTGTTGGGAGAGCAGGGGGCGGCGGGCGCCGGCGGTATGCAGGACATGGACGACGATCCGATCACCGCGTCGCTGAAGGAGGAGATGGGAAATGGGCTTCTCTGAAAAGCAGAGGGAGATTCTGCGTTTCCCATACCGGGACTATGATGCGCTTATCTGTGACGGCGCGGTGCGGTCGGGAAAAACCTCAGTCATGTCGTTGTCCTTCTTCCTGTGGGCAATGGGACGTTTCAACGGCTGCGCGTTTGCACTCTGTGGGAAGTCGGTAGGAGCGGTGGAGCGCAACATTGTGACGCCGCTTCTGGCGGTGCAGTATTTGCGGCAGAACTTCACCATTTCCTACAGCCGCTCCGGCCATGTAATTACGGCCCGGCGTGGGGTGCGGGAGAACCGCTTCTACCTGTTCGGCGGCAAGGACGAGAGCTCCTACACGCTGATTCAGGGTATCACCCTGGCGGGGGTTTTGCTGGACGAGGTGGCCCTGATGCCCCGCTCTTTTGTGGAACAGGCCATGGCCCGGTGCTCCGTGACAGGGGCAAAGCTATGGTTCAACTGCAACCCGGAGGGGCCGCAGCACTGGTTCCGGCAGGAGTGGATTCTAAAGGCGGAGGAGCACAAGGCCCTCCATCTGCACTTCACCATGGAGGACAACCCGGCGCTGGACGAGGCCACCCGGGCCAGATACCGGAGCATGTATTATGCCGGGGTGTTCTACCAGCGGTACATTCTGGGCCTGTGGGTCATGTCGGAGGGGCTTATCTACGACATGTTTGACCAGACAGAGAATGTCTACCGGACGCAGGAACGCCCGGTGGATCTGGAATGGGTTTCCCAGAGAACCGTGGCCTGTGACTACGGTACCGCCAACCCTACGGTGTTTCTGGACATCTATGACCACGATGGAGTGATCCGGGTGGACAGGGAGTACCGCTGGGACAGCCGGAAGGAGCGCCGGCAGAAGACCGACCAGGAGTATGCCGACGACCTTCTGGACTTTCTGGGCAGGGAATGGTGCGCGGTGATCGTAGATCCCTCGGCGGCCTCGTTTATCGAGGAACTGAGGCGGCGGGGGGTGTATGTCATCCCGGCGGAAAATGAGGTGCTGGATGGCATACGCAAGACCGGAAGCCTGTTTCATCGCAGAAAAATTCTGGTCAGTGAAGCCTGTGCCGGCCTGCTGGACGAACTGGGCACCTATTTGTGGGACGAGAAGGCGGGCCAGCGGGGGGATGAGAAGCCCCTGAAGGAGCGGGACCACGGGCCGGACGCCCTGCGCTATTACATCAATTCACTGCCGGACTGGAGGTTCGAGTAAGTGTCCAGACGCAATAAAAGCCGCCCCAGGGGCGCACAACCAAATACCGAGGCGGTGAGCGTACAAGACGCATTTTCCAACCCGCTGTTCCGGCTGGGCTATGGCTCCCAGTCGCCGCTGGAGGCCACAGAGTATCCGCTGACCCGGATGACGGACAACTACGCCCTGCTCAACTCCCTCTACCGGGACAACTGGGTAGTACAGAACGTGGTGGGCATCATCCCGGACGACATGACAAAGAAGTGGTTTGCTCTCGCCGGAGCGGTGGGGCCGGAGCACCTGAAGGAACTGGATCGCGTTCAGCGCGTGACGGCGCTCCGGGAGCGGGTCAACGAGGGACTGCGGTGGGGCAGGCTGTACGGCGGCGCCGCCGGACTTATCATGATCCGCGGACAGGAGGGGATGCTGGGCCAGCCACTGGAGCTGGAGAGCATTTACCCCGGTACCTTCCAAGGGCTTTACATACTCGACCGCTGGCAGGGCGTGGTACCCGGTATGGAGCTGGTATTCGAGGGCGGAGAGCCGGTGCCCGCCTATTACTCCATCACCGACGCCAGGGGGAACACGGTGGCGAAGGTGCACCACTCAAGGCTGGTGCGGTTCACCGGCCGCGACCTGCCCTTCCTGGAGCGGGTGGCGGAGCTGTACTGGGGAGAGTCCGAGGTGGAGGCCCTATACAATGATGTGGTTAAGCATGACAACGTGGCCGCCAACATGGCCGCGCTCACCTTCCGGGCCAACGTGGACACCATGGAGGTGCAGAACCTGGACCAGCTCTTTTCCGTTACGTCCGGGGAGCAGCAGAGGCGGTTCTGGAATGTGATGCAGGCCCAAAGCGTGATGAAGTCCAATTTCGGCATGCAGTTGGTCAACCGGGGTGACCAGATTAAGAATACCCAGTACACCTTCACCGGGCTCCAGGAGGTCTACGACTCCATGTGCCTCGACCTGTCCGGCGCGTCCCGGATTCCGGTGACCAAGCTGTTCGGACGCTCCCCGGCGGGGATGAACGCCACCGGGGAGAGCGACCTTCGGAACTACTATGACTACGTGGACACGCTGCGGGAGGCCAAGCTTCGGCCCATTCTGGAAAAGCTGCTGCCGGTCCTGGCCATGTCAGCCTGGGGGGCGGTACCCGACGGGCTGGACATCACTTTCCCGCCCCTGTGGACTCCCACGGCGGCCGAGGTGGCGGAGATCGCGCTGAAAAAGGCCCAGGCCATCCGGGATACCTTTCAGGCGGGCCTGTTCCGGGCGGACACGGCTCAGAGGGAGCTCAAGAAGCTGGCGGACGAGACCGGGATGTTTGACAGTATTTCCGAAGAGGAGATCGCGGCCAACACCGGGAAAACCTACCAGGATGTGACCGCCCTGCGGGATCCATTGGCAGGGCTGGGGTACGGAGGGGAGATATCCGCCCCTTTTGAGGGGGCCGCGCAGGACGCGCTGACATGGGATTATTCGCCCAGCCAGCCAAGGGATAAAAAAGGGAGATGGACAAGCGGCGGCGGAAATAGTAAAATTGGGAAAACAAAGTACGCGCCGTCAAAGAGGGCGAACAAGCGGGGGAAAACCGTCTCAGCCAAGACCTTCGGTATTCTGCGGGGTGAGTTCAATACCAAATATCCGGGAGCCAAAACGGGACAACAAGGTCAAGTCAGCTATAAGGGCAAGCGGTATTGGCTTGAGGCGGATGGTAGCGGAAGTGTGATCGTTAAAAAGTCCTGGAAGGAGTGACGCTTGTATTATGGGGGAGAATGGACATTATCAGTTAATAGCGGCCCTGCGGCCCTTTGTCCATGAAGAGGAATCAAGAATTGAATCTTTTTTGGAAGAAGATTTAGAGTGGTTTGTTGAAGCGATAGAAGCATTTGGCGTGGAAGATTTAATGATGCAATATATAAAAAGAAATCCGAATGCTACCACACAAGAGCTGTATCATTATTTTTCTGATAATACTGGCGACTGCCCGCCAGGGCAGGAAGATATTTGGGAAGACAACGAGAGGGAATAAGCATGGCGAAAGACGATTACTTTGTGTTAGTCAATAAATTCCTGCGTTATCTGTATAAATGCCTGAAACAGAATATAGCCCCTGACTGGAATCTGCTGGCCCCCAACACAAAGGACTTCCCAGTCCACGAGGAATACTTCACCTACATGCTGGCCCATCTGCTGGCAGATGGATACATCGAGGGGATTGCAGAAGTCCGGAGAATTGGGAGCCCTGTTCAGTTCAAGGAAACCAGCGGCCTAAAAATCACTCCTGCGGGCATTGAATACCTGGAAGAAAACTCCACCATGAAGCGAGTGACGGAATTTCTTGGGCCGGCTGGTGAGATTGCGGGAACAGTCCTTTCTAAGTTCTGGTGATACTCTATGCCAACGCTGAATCGGGCGCCGAATGAGAAAGAGCTGGAAACGCTCGTCTCCATCTATCTAAGAGCGGAGACCGCCATCATCAACGAGATTGGGCGGCTTCGCTCCCAGGGCCTGGTGGATTACCACGCTGTGGCCGCCCTGGAGCGGGTGCAGGCCATCCTCCGGCAGATGGAATCAGACTGCTGGGAATACGTCCCAAAGATGATTGAAAAGCAGTTCTATGTCCGGGTGCCAGAGGCCCGGAAGGCCCTGGAGGTGCCGGAGACGGCGGCCAAGCACGCCGCAGGCTACGCCAACGCGGCCGTGCTCACGGGTGAGCAGCATGCCATTGTGGACCGGCTGGCGGCAAACTTGATGGGGGAGATTACCGACGCCTCCATGACTGTGATGGCTACCCTGCAATCCGCCCTGATTGGCCGTGTGGAGCCGGATGTATACCGCCGGGTAGGGCTGGAACAGGTGGCGGCGCAGCAGGCCGCAGGACGCGGCGTGAACGCCTCGGTGCCCGCCTTTGTGCAGACGCTCCGGCGGGAGGGCGTCCGGGCCTTTACCGACAAGGCGGGGCGGGACTGGAGCCTGCATACCTACTGCACGATGGTCTCCCGAACCACCTCCCGGCAGGCGGAGGTGCTGGCGGTGCTCACCGCGGACCCGGAGCACGACCTATACATGATATCCAGCCACGGCACTACCTGCGCCCTGTGCGCACCCTATGAGGGCCGGGTGTACTCCCGCAGCGGCACAGACCCGGACTTCCCGCCCCTGGCGGCGGCGTTCGGGAAGGTAGACCCGGCAGGGCCGGACACACTGGCAAACACCTGGCTGAACATACACCCCAACTGCCTCCATGTGCTGCTGCCCTGGACGGCGGCGGGCCGGACAGATGAGGAGATCCAAAAAATAAAGGATTTCTCCAACCCCCGCAAGAACCCGTTCAGCCGAGACCCGCGGTCGGAGAGCCAGATTGCGGCTTACCGCAAAAAAGAGCGGGCCCGGGCCCAATGGCTGGCGGATTACCGCCAGTGGGAGCGCTACCGGGTGACGCTGGGGGACCGGGTGCCCGGGAGATTTGAGACCTTCCTGCATCAGAAGCGGGAGGACGGAGAGCGGTACCGTCTGTGGCGATTGGATTACCGCAGGAGGGCCGAGCTTTTAGAGCATCCAGAGCGGGCACTTCCCGGAGCAGACAAAGCCAGCGCCGCAGACGCCAAATTTACAGGGTATTTTTTTAACCCGGAAAGCAGAGACGGGTATCCAAAGGGGGATGCATTTTCGTCCCGCTTAGGCTATAATAAAGACAACTGGGAAAAGATGCGGGAAGAAATTCTGGATGCAGCAACAAGGTATCCCTCTGTACTCAAACGGGAGGATGTTCATGGAAGGCGTTATGAACAGTTGGTTGTCCTGTATGGACGTAAAGGAAGCCCTGCGAATGTACTGCTTGCCTGGAATGTCAGACCGGATGGAACAACCCACTTTGTAACAGCTCATATGGAGAAGATATAAATGGCAAAATATCAGCAATATGAATCTGTTTTACTTAAGGATGGCCGGATCGCCACAATTGTGGAGGTCTATGAGCCGGGAGCCTATGATGCCGATATTGGGGATTCTCCCGAAGATTGGGCGACGGTTTATGGTATCACAGATGATGAGATTGAGCGGAAAGCGACCGAACAGGAGATGGATAGGAAGTACCGGGAATCCATGCGGCAGCTAAGGGAACAGGGAATTTTGGAGTGAAGGAAAATGACAGAGCAAGTGATACGGGCCATTGAGGCCGCGCTCAAGCGTGGACTGCGGGTGGAGTTGCTGCTGGACAAGGATGGAACCATCAAGGTGCAGACGGTATCCCGCAAGAAACTGAATATTGTTCCCACGCCCTGAATGGTGGGCGGGAAGAGCTGAATGGAGCTGACAGGAGAAATCCTGCCGGCTCCTTTTTTATTTGCAAAGTGAGGTGACGGCATGACCTATCTGGAACTGCTGCAAAGGGCACTGGCCGAGGAGATCGAGGCCACGCGGCTGTATCTGGCCTGTATGGCCCTGGCACCGCGGGAGGATCTGGGGGTGCTGCTGGAGATCAACAAGGACGAGACCGACCATGTGGCGCTGATTTCCTCCCTGATCTCCCGGCAGACCGGCCGGGACGCGGACTATGCCGCAATGGTGCCGGGGGTGGACTGATGGCGGTTGCGTACTATGGCTCCCATATCTCGGAGCACCTGGTCAAGACGCCGGAGGGATACCTGATCTGCTACGATGTGCCGATCAACCGGACCGGCACGCAGATGTATACGGCGGGAGAACTGGGGCTGGAAGGAGAACCGGAGCGGCCAGTGACCGTCTACCGCCTGGAGGAGGACGTGTTCTCTCCGGCGGCGCTGGCCAGCCTGGAGGGAAAGGACATCACCAGGGGGCACCCGGCGGAGATGCTGGCTGCGGAGAACCAGGCTTCCTACTCCAAGGGGCACCTGGAGCATGTGCGCCGGGATGGGGACAACACCGTGGCCGACCTGATTATCAAGGACCCCGGACTGGCTTCCGACGTGGAAAGCGGCGTGCTGAGGGAGGTCTCCTGCGGCTATTATTGCAGGTTTGAACCATACCTGGACGGATACCGGCAGACAAACCTGGTGGGCAATCACGTGGCGGTTGTGCCGAGAGGCAGGGCGGGCCACAGTGTTGCAATAAAAGACCACGCCGCCGGAAAGGCGGAGAAAGGACTGAAACGAATGAAAAAAGAGACCAAAGAGGCGCTCTACCGGTTCTTCGGCCTGGCGGCAAATGACGCTGCACCGGAGGAGCTGGAGCAGTTGACCCGCGATGTGAGTACGGTCGCCACTGCGCTGGACGCCGAACCCGCCGCAAAGGCGCCGGAGGCGGAACCCGCTGGTGATGCAGCCCAGGCTTCTGACGAGATGGTGGAGCGCGCCCCCAAGGGCGACGACATCGGGAGCAAGCTGGACCGCATTCTGGAGATGCTGGAGGCGAAGGCCCGGGGAGGCCGGGGAGAGCGCCCCCTCCACGATGAAGAGGACCTGGACGACCTGATTGAGAAGCTGGCCGGAGAGGAGACGGTGGCGAAGGAGAAGGCGGTCACTATCCCCGCCGAAGAAATGGCGGACCAGTTGATGGAGCCCGGTACACGGGATGCGGCTGTGGCCCTGCTCAAGAAGGTGCGCCCCGCTGTGGCGGCCATCCAGAACCGGGCCGAGCGCGCCCGCGTGGTGGATGCGCTGCTCTCCACCATCCAGGGTCCCGATGTGATGAGCGGGATTGTTCAGGCCGCCCGGGACAGCGCACAGAAGGCCGCCGACACGGCCAGGCGCACCAGCTATGAGACTGCCTGCGCCGAGGCGCAGGCCGCCTATGCAGCCCGTAATCCCCACAAGGCGGGGAAGGAGGGGGAATGATGCCCCTTCGTCCTCAGACCATTGGCCGGGATATGTCCCATGGCTTTTCCGGCAGCTATGCCAGACAGCCGGATATGATCGTCACCACCGCCACTTTGGGCGGAGCGGAGGACATACCCTTCGGGATGCCCCTGGTACGGGGGCAGAAGGGCGAGGTGATCCCCATGGGGGCTGGAAACACTGGAAACCAGTTCATCGGCGTGGCCGGCCGGGAGGTCAAGTCCGCGTCCGAGTTTTACAGCCAGAATGAGGGGCGGTACGGCCCGGGAGAACCAGTCTCCGTATTCCAGCGAGGGTGCATCAACGTAAGGTGCCGGAAGGGCGCTCCGGCGGTGGATGGAACAGTCTATGTCCGGGTAACTGCCAGCGGAGGCTATCAGCCGGGCGACTTCGAGGCGGAGGCGGACGGGGAAAACACTGTGGCGCTGGTCAACGCCCAGTGGGGCGGCCCGGCGGACGGGAATGGCGTGGCCGAGCTGCGCATTGCCTATGTGGGGCCAGTGCCCGCAGCGCAGGGCACTGCAGGGCCTCAGGGCCCCAAAGGGGACCCCGGCCCACAGGGGGAACCGGGACCGCAAGGGGAAACTGGGCCGCAGGGGCCCGCAGGACCGGAAGGCCCCAAAGGGCCAAAGGGTGACCAGGGGCCGGCCGGGCCGTCGTATACACTGCCCGCTGCCGCCGCAGCCACCCTCGGAGGCGTGAAGCAGATGGCCGCCATTGCGGACCTGAGCGCAGCCCCCACGCAGCAGGATTTCAACAACCTATTGGCCGCGCTCCGCACCGCGGGGATGCTGGCTACATCGTAAGGAGTGAATATTATGGGACTCAACCCCCAGGTGATCGGCAAGGAAATGCCCCACGGGTTTGCGGGCTGTTACGCCCGGCAGCCTGACATGATTGTAAACACGCGCCCCGCCGGAGGCGGCGCGCCCATTCCCTTCGGCACGCCGCTGAAATACGACGGAGCAGAGGTAGTCCCCATGGGAGCAGCCGCAACCGCGGCCCAGTTTGTGGGCGTGGCTGGAGCTGAGATCAAGAGCGCGCTCACCTATCTAGACCAGAGTCAGGGCCAGTATGCCCCTGGCGAGCCGGTGAGCGTCTTCCAGCGCGGGGCCATCAATGTGAAGTGCCAGCGTGGCACTCCCGCTCTGGGCGGCGCGGTCTATGTCCGCATCACCGCTAACGGCAGCTTTTCCACCGCCGCTGTGGGAGGCTTTGAGGCAGAGGACGACAGCGGCAAGGTGGTGCAGCTCACCAATTGCCAGTGGGCAGGGCCCGCCGATGCCAACGGTGTCGCGGAGCTGCGTATCCTGACCATGAACAACGCCTGATAGGAGGGACATAGAATGAGCTTTCAGAATGTAGGAACCTACAATGCGGGGGTGTTTACCCCCAAGGCGGCCGGTCCCGCCCCCGTGGGCGGCGTGCCCGTCATGGACGCCGACGGCATCGCCTCTGGGGGCGCCTTTCTAGTGAGTGAGCTGGAGAAGCGCGACCCCCTGATCCGCAAGCCACTGACCAGCTTTACCTATCCCAGGGACATCGTAATCCAGACCGGCGGCGGCTGGGTGGACTACGTGTCCGCCATGAGCGTGGCCTATGGTATCACCGGCGGCGCGGTCAACAGCCCCGTGACGGCCGGCGGCGCCAACGGCATTCCCGTGGTGCAGGCCAGTGTGGACAAGGGGGTATACAAGGCCCACGTGTTCGCCGCCGCCCTGCGGGTGATGTTCCAGGATATGCAGCGGGCCAACTACATCGGCCGCAGCCTGGACAACCTGCTCCAGGACGGCGTGAGAATGGCCTACGACAAGCACATGGACGCCAATGGTTATGTGGGTATCGGGGACTACGGGACCACCGGCTTGGTCAACAACCCAGACGCCACCGAGACCACCGCCGTCAACGGCGCAAAGGGCACCGCCGCCTGGGCCACCAAGACCCCCCAGGAAATCCTCAAGGACGTGAACGACGCCATTACCTCTGTGTGGGCCGCAAACGAGTACGACGAGACTGCTGTGCCCAACCACATCCTCATTCCCTATGAGCAGTACAACTACATCCTCACCACTATGGTTACCGACCTGGCCACCGAGACCATCTATGACTTCCTGCTGAAGAACAACGCGGCGGCCAAGAACGGCGGCTCCCTCTTCATCGGGGCCACCCGGTGGTGCAAGGGCGCGGGTACCGGGGACAAGGACCGGATGGTGGTCTATGTGAACCACGAGCGCTTCGTCAAGATGGACGAGCTGGTGCCCATGAGCCGCATTATGTCCGCCCCTAACGTGGCCAATGTGTGCTACGACACCGCCTACATGGCCAACCTCTCCGAGGTGCAGATCTTCTACCCCACCTCTATCCTGTACGTGGACGGCATCTGAGGAGGGCGCGCATGTTTGTACTGAGCAAACGGAACATTGTCATTCCCGCCCCGGACGGCTCTGCTTCCGTCCGGCTGCGGGCTGGCATGATGGAGACTGTGCCCGGCTGGGCGGCTGAGACGGACTATTTCCGGGCCCTTGTCAGAGATGGAAAAGTTGTGCCCTCCGGCACTTCCGACAGGGAGGGACAGAAAGCGGCGGAGAAAAAGGTAAAGACCCGACGGGGCGCGGAGACCACCGAGGAATAGGAGGCGGGAGCCATGTTCTACTGGGGCCAGCCGCAATTTTACGGTGTGCGGGCCGCGGCGGCCAACCTTGGCAACAGCGCGGGGAATTACACGGCAGAGCAATTCCAGGAGGATTTCCCGCAGTTCTTTACCGGGTTGGGGGAGAGCTTGCTGCCCAGGACCATGCTGGATGAGTTCATCCGGCAGGCCAATGCTGCCATCCAGCCGGACAAGTGGCTGGACGGCTGGCGGTACGCCGCAGGGCTGTATACGGCCCACTATGCCACGCTCTACCTGAAAACCTACGCGCCCTCCAGCGAGACGCCCGGGCAGGCCGCGGCCACCGGGGCGCTGGTGGGGGTGGTGGCCTCGGCCAAGCTGGGGCAGGACAGCGTCACTTATGACACAGACGCCCTCACGAAAGCGACGGAGGACTGGGGCGACCTGAACGCCACCCAATACGGGCAGCTTCTGGCCACAAAGGCCAGGCTGGTGGGCATGGGAGGGAGTTATGTCTTATGAATTTCCGCGACTGGTACACCGATACCGTGGACATCTGGCGGGTGGTTCCGGTACAGGATGGGAGCTTGACACGCCACGAGCGGAGAGAGCTGTACCGGAATATCCCTTGCCGCCTCTATCAGGTGGAAGCGCCGGAGGTCCGCATGAGCCAGGCCGCGGCATCAGCAGACCAAAAGGACTGGCTCCAGTGTGACAACGAAGTGGACATCCAGGCCGGTGACGAGCTCATCATTCACCGGGGGGCGGTTCTCGGCAAGAGCATCCCGGACATACGCGCCTTTGCCTCCGGCCCCAACCACTTTTTTGAGCCCTTCGGGGCTATCATGCCGGGACTGGCCCACCAGGAAATCCGTCTGCTCCAGCAGGAGCGGGTGAAAGGCGGTGTGGAAGATGAACCTGGAGGAGCGCATAAGGCAGCTCAGACAGGCTAAGACGCAAATTCCGGGTATTCTGGCGCGGGCCGGAATGAATGCTGCCCTACGGGCCGTGGAAAAGGCAGTGGAGGAGACGCCGCCCACCGTCAACAGTCTGCGCGGAACCAACACCCGCACCGGAGAGATGAAGCAGCACTGGGTGACCGACAGCCGTCCCAGACCGGTACGGCAGGGGGACAGCTATGTGTCGGAGCTCAACAACGACAAGCAGTACGCCTCCTTTGTCAACGACGGGCACCGGATGGACCGCCACTTTGTGCCTGGGCTGGTCATCAATCCGGGCTCCGGGCTGCTGGAATTTAACCCAGACGGAACGGGCGGTATCGTGGTAGGTACCCGGACGGCCTATGTCCCCGGCCTGTTCATGGTAGACAAGGCGGTGGAGGAGTACCGCCGGGTACTGCGGGAGGAGCTGAAGGGATTGGAGGAGCTGATGGGATGAACCTGACTGTAACCACCATCGCCAAATCCTTGGCGGACTACCTGGCCCCCTGCTTCCCAAGTGTGGCCTTCTACGAAGACCCCAACCAGCAGGGCAGCCGTACCCCTTGCATGTTCCTCCAGACCCGCTACAACTACCTGACCCTGGAAACGGGCGGGTTCTGGCGGCGGAGGATGGGGCTTGACCTCACCTATCTGGAGGACTACAACCGCCCGGATTTGCAGCAGAGGTACCAGCGGGCAGGGGAGACCCTGGATCTGCTGATGGAGACCTTCCCCTACTCCGACGGGGAGACGGCGGGAACCGTCCTGCTGCGGGCCCATGAACGGGAATGGCGCGTAGATCTGGACGCCCTGCACTATCGCTTCGAGCTTCTGGAGCGGGTGAGCATCCCGGAGGAGTATGTCAAGATGCAGACGATGGACTACGACGAGGAGGTCAAAAATTGAGCGCCAAAAAATTCAAGCGCGAGGTTCTTTTGAGGGCCCCCCGCTTTGCCAAGTACCAGCAGGACTTCCTCGGGGCAGTCCTGCGCAAGAGTGAGTACACCATCGCCGAGGCCGAGAGGGCGGTCAAGGCATTCTTCAAAGACAAGGAGCGTGATTGACATGGCAGGAGGCACCTGGACGAACCAGAACAAGATTCGGCCCGGCGTATACATCCGGTTTACCTCGGACCGGGGCCTGGGGCTCACGGTCAGCGACCGGGGCGTGGTAGCCATCGCGGAGGCCATGAGCTGGGGCCCGGTGGAGACGGTGCAGGAGATCGAGGCCGGGGCCAATATGACCCCCTACACCGGGTATGACATCACCAATCCCAAGAACCGGTTCCTCAACGAGATCTTCAAGGGCACCAACCGGACGGCGGCCCCCAATAAGCTGCTGCTCTACCGCCTGGGGGCCACCGGGCAGAAGCAGGCAAGCGCAGAGGTTTCGCCCCTGACGGCCACCGCAAAGTATCCCGGGGTTCGGGGCAACGATATCTCCATCGTCATTACCGAGCTGACTGACCTGGAGGATGCTTTCGCCGTGTCCACGGTGGTGGGCGGGGAGATTGTGGACCAGCAGACCGCAAAGACGGTGGAGGAGCTATCCGCCAACGACTGGGTGGCCTGGAGTGGTACCGGAGCCCTGGCCGCCACGGTGGGAAAGGCGCTCTCCGGCGGCGCCGATGGTTCTCCCGCATCCGCCGATTACACCGACTTCCTGGCAGCCATCGAACCCTACAAGTTCGACGTGCTCATTTACGACGGCACCGACACCACCGTGCAGGACGCGATGGTGGCCTTTGTGAAGCGCCTGGCGGCGGAGGAGGGGGCTTATACCCAACTGGTGGCCGCGGGGCTCACCAACCCGGACGACCGCTTTGTGGTCAACATCATGAGCGGCGTTGTGCTCAGCGACGGCACCACCCTCACCCCCCAGCAGGTGACCTGGTGGGCGGGCGGGGCCCTGGCTGGGGCCCAGTATAACGAGTCCCTGACCTACGCCGCCTATCCCAACGCGGTGGACGTGTCCCCCAAGCTGACCAACTCCGGGTACATCGACGCCCTGACTGCCGGCCAGTTTGTCCTCTTTGCCGACGGCGGGGTGGTGAAGGTGGAGCAGGATATCAACTCTCTGGTGACCTATACCACCGATATCACCGGGCCCTATCACAAGAACCGGGTGATCCGGCTGCTGAACACCATCGCCAACGACATCTATCAGCAGTTCTCCGATGGCTACATCGGCGTGGTCAACAACAACGAGCAGGGCCGCATGATGTTCAAGAGCGCCATCGTGGGGTATCTGCTGGACATCCAGGCCAATAACGGCATTCAGAACTTTGAGGCCGAGGACGTGACCGTAGAGCCCGGCGAGGCCATTGACGCCATTGTGGTCAACCTGGCGATCCAGCCGGTGGACAGCGTGGAGAAGATCTACGTCACCATCACCGTGAATTGAGGGAGGTGTGAATATGGCTTATCTGCTGGCAAAAGACACCGTCACCGGCGCGGAGGGCTCCGTGGTGGTTACCAAAGAGGGCCGGAACTATGTGGTGGCCGGTATGCGGAACATCACCACCAATGCGGAAATCCAGAGCAGCGATATGCGGGTCATTGGCACCCGCACCATCCAGGACAAGCCCAACGGGGCCAAGCTGACGGGTACCGGCAACATCTACTACGGCACCAACCTGTGGACGGACATGGTGCTCCAGTACATCCAGACCGGCGTCATGCCGGAGTTTGATATTCAGATTACCAACTCCGATTCCGCTTCGGCGACACTGGGCTCCCAGGTTATGGCCTATTACGGATGCCACCTGACCGGCACCGTGCCCCTCTCCGTTCTGAACAGTGAGGAGACCATGCTGAACTATGACTTCAACTTCGCCTACACCCGCGTGGCACGGCTCCAGGCGTTCAACGATCCGGCCCAACTGGGTAATTAAGGAGGAACCGATATGAGTAAGCTTTCCGCATTTCTGCATCCCGTCACTACCTCGGAGGAGAAGGAGGTTGTCATCTCCAACCGCTTTCAGGACGAAAGTGGCCAGCCCGTGCCCTTCAAGATCCGGGCGCTGACCCAGGAGGAGAACGACGCCATCACCCGGCAGGCCACCCGCCGCCGGAAGGAGGGCGGACAGACAATCGAGCAGTTGGACAGTGTGGATTTCACCCGCCGCATGGTGGTGGCCGCCACGGTGGAACCCGACTTTTCCAGCAAGGAGCTGTGCGACGGGTGCGGCGTCCTGGACCCGCTGCTGGTGCCCGGTAAATTGCTGCTGTCCGGCGAGTATGCCCGGCTGGTCAAGGAGATTACGAAGCTGTCCGGCTTTGCGGAGCAGGAGGATGAGGTAAAAAACTGATGGACGGGGCCGGCTGGGACACGGAGATGCTGGTGGCATATTACTGCTTCGTGAACCTCGGCTGGGCCCCGTCCCGGTATGACGCCCTCCCGTCCAGGGAGAAACGGCTGGTGACCGAGTTCGCCCTGAAAAGCATGAGAGACCAGAAGGAAGACCAAGACCGGGCGAATCGGAGGTGAGAGCATGGCCGCAATTCGAGAGACCCTGACGCTGGTAGACCAGTTTTCAGGTACAATTTCTAAGTACATCCAGAAGATGCAGCAGGCGAACACAACGACAAAAGAGATGCAGGATGCTTCTCGTCGTGTACAGGCCGCCGCTAGAGCGCAAACGGCAGCCATGAACGCGGCCGCCGCGAGTGCAAGGGCGGAATCTGCTGCGCTCCGGCTTCAAGAGCAGCAACAGAGGGCAACAGCTTCCGCGACTGATTCTATGACGCGCAGTATCCGCAATCTGGTCGGCGCATTTGCTGGTATCCAGACCGTGAAATGGCTGGTAAACACCTCCGATCAGCTCACCAGCATCAACGCCCGGTTGCGGCTCATGACCGGCAGCGCCGAGGCGGCGGCCGCAGCCCAGGAAGAGATTTATCAGGCGGCCATGCGCAGCCGTGGAGCCTACGCCGATATGGCGGACTTTGTTTCCCAGCTCGGCACGGTAGCCGGGAACGCATTTACAGGAACGGACGAGCTGGTGGCTTTCGCCGAGCAGATTCAAAAGCAGATGGCTATCTCCGGGGCCTCCGGTGCGTCTGCCCAGGCCGCGCTGGTGCAGCTTACCCAGGGCCTGGCCTCCGGCACCCTGCGGGGCGAGGAGCTCAATTCGGTGCTGGAGCAGACCCCCATGATTGCCCAGACCATCGCGGAGTATATGGGCGTCACCACCGGGGAGATGCGGGAGCTGGCCAGCGAGGGAAAGGTCACCGCGGAGGTGGTCAAGAACGCTATGCTTGGGGCGGCGGAGGAGACCAACGCCCAGTTTGAGCAGATGCCCATGACCTGGGCGCAGGTGTGGACGATGTTCCAGAACGTCGCCATTCAAGCCCTTGACCCGGTGCTGGATGCAATCTCCTGGTTGGCAAACCACTTGGAAGAGCTCGCTCCGATTTTGGCCGGCCTGGCCGCCGGTGCAGTCGCCTTTGCGGCCGGTCTTGGGATTCAGGCGGCTGCCACCTGGATTGCGAATGGTGCAGCAAAGGCTTTTTTTACCACATTGCTCACCAACCCCCTTACTTACATCGTACTTATTATTGGCCTGGTAGTTGCGGCGATTTATCAATGGGTTCAGTCTATGGGAGGATTAGAGATTGCGTGGCTTACTGTGGTAGATTCAGTGCTCTATGCCTGGGATACCGTAAAGGCTGGTTTTTTCACAGGCGTATACTTCGTCATGGATTTGTTTGACCAGATGGGACTCAAAATCCAGACAGTGGCCGTAAGCATTCAAAATTTTTTAGGTGACATGAAGGTGGGTGTTCTCACAGTACTTCAAGGAATGGTGAACGGAGCCATCGACATTATCAACTGGTTTATAGACAAGCTGAACCTGATTCCAGGCGTATCCATCGAGGCTATTCAAAAGACCACCTTCGCCGCTACAGCCTCTGCGGAGAATGAGGCGGCAAAGGCTAACCGCAACGCAGCTTTGGAGGAGGCCCGCCAGGAGGTGGAACAGAGAACCCAGGATAGGGCCGATAAGCTGGCCCAAATGTGGGCCGACCGCGATGCCAACCATGCCGCCAGACAGGCCGAAATTCAGGTGAAAAGAGCGGCTCAGGCTACTGGTCAGGAAAATCAGGCGCTTCCATCAAGCACGCCGTACGACGAGCTGTCCGGCCAACTTGGCGGCATTGGGAAGAGCGTGAAGGGCATCGAGAAGTCGGTCAAGATGAGCGACGAGGACATCAAATCCCTGGTGGATGTGGCGGAGCGGCGGTATGTGAACAACGTCAACCTGACGGCGCAGACTCCGGTGATCACGGTCAACGGAGCCAACACCGGGCGGACCGCCGCCGACCGCCAGAGCCTCGCCAATGCCATCCGGGACATTCTGATCGAGCAGACCGCCTCCGGCTCCACGCGCAGCACGGCGCGGCCCGCAAGCGGATAAGAAAAGAGGAGGCCGGTATGTCCGTCAATAACTTCGGATTGTTTTTCACGCGGGACGGTACGGTCATCCGCCTGCCGGTGAACCCGGAAAAGTTGCCCGTGGCCCGGGACAACGACAACAGCGAATACAACGTGCTGGGCATCGGCCCCATCATGATCCCCCGCATACCCAAGCTGCGGGAGGTAACCATTTCCTCCTTTTTCCCCGGGCGGGAGTTCTCTGGAAGCAATCAATGGGGCGCCTTCCACCCGCCTGAGTATTACATCCAGTTCTTTGAGAGCGCCATGAACGACAAGACGCCCATCATCTACACCCCTGTGCGGTACTATGAGAACGGGGAGCCATTCATGACTGGCGACACCGGCTTTGAAGTGCTGATCACCCAGTTCAACACCGAGGAGCGCGGAGGGGAGACCGGCGATTTTTACTACGATCTGACTCTGACCGAGTATCGGGATTATACCCCGCAGTCTCTTTCTGCACAGAGCGGCCGGCAGCCCGCGGGGATGCCGGTGGAAGTCACAGCGGAACCCTCCCGCACAATCCCGCAAGGACAGCTTTATGCTGGTGCGGCGTGCATTGCCAACGGCTCCTATTTTTACACCAGCTACGGGGATGAGCCCCACGGCACGGCCTCCGGACGGAGGGTATTGGTGTCCCGGATTGTAGATGCCACCCGCCCCGCCAGCGTCCACATCACAGACGAGGCCGGGAATCCCCTGGGCTGGATAGACAAAAACGCCCTCCAGGTGGTGAGCGATACGTGAAGACAGAGCTGATTATTGCCAACAAGTCCGTCGGGAAGATGTGGGAGATATCCAACTCCGTGCCGGAGGTTACCTGGAGCACGGAACGCACCGGTTCGCCGGGCACACTGAAATTCAATGTACTGAAAGCCGGGGATCTGAGCTTTGCCGAGGGCGATATCGTCCGGTTCTCGGTGGACGGCCAGCTCCAGTTCTACGGCTGGGTATTCACCAAGAGCAAGGACCGCTGGGGGGAGATTCAGGTCACATGCTACGACCGCATCCGCTATCTGAAGGCCAACGCATCCTATAACTTTGAGGCGCAGACCGCCGGGGATATGCTCCGGCAGATCGCCGCCGACCTCCAGATTGACGTGGGGCAGGTAGCGGATACGGGGTACGCTATCCCGGACTTCTATAAGGAGGACGAGAGCTGCCTGGATATCCTGGGGGAGGCCATCCAACAGACCCTGCTCAACACCGGGAACATCTATGTACTGTTCGATGATGGAAACGGACTGGCCCTCCGGCAGCCCCGGGATATGGTCTCCAACGTGGTCATCGGCGACATGTCCCTGCTGACCGACTACACCTACAAGACCGACATCGACGAGCAGACCTACAACCACGTCAAACTGGCCCGGCCCAACGAGGAGACCGGCAGGGCGGATGTGTTCGTAGCTGAGGACAGCGCCACAATGGGACAGTGGGGCATGCTCCAGCTCTACCAGACGGTGGATGGTACCATGAATGACGCGCAGGTACAGGCCCAGGCCCGAGCCACCTTGTCGTGCTATAACCGCCGGATGCGGACGCTGAAGGTATCCTCCCTGGGGGTGCCCGGCCTGCGGGCGGGACAGATGGTGCTCATGAAGGTGCAGGGTCTTGGGGATATCAATCTCGACCAATACGTCCTTTTGGAGAAGGTGACCCACACCTGGGCAAATGACGACCACACAATGGAGTTTGAGACCCTGGGGCTGGAACATGTGTAAGAGGTGAGTGCGTGGATCTGAAAGATGTTCTGTACCAGATGATGCAGGAGAACACCGCCGCCGGGCAGCCAACAGACCTGCGGGTGGGCACGGTGACCAGAGAAGAACCGCTGGAGATTACCATTAACCCTGCCACATCTCCCCTGAGACGGAGGCAGCTCTGCCTCACTGAGCCGGTGATTGAGAAGAAAATCCCGGTGCTGGCCCACAGGCACCGGATTCAGACCCTCTCCCACACCCATGCCAACTCGGCGGGCACCACCACCACGGGACTGGACGGCTCCTACCTGGGGGAATACGCTCTGGTTTCTGAGGGGGCGGACGCCGCCCTACAGGGGGAGGACATTGTGTGCTGGGAGGACGGGAAGAAGCTGCCTGTCAAGGACGGTTTTATTATCCTGAACCGCAGGCTGGAGGAGGGGGACAGAGTGCTCCTGCTGCGGGTACAGCACGGGCAGAAGTTCATCGTCCTGTCCCGGATTTTTGAGGAGGAAGCCTGATGCCGACTTTGCCTACATCCACTATCGACCTGTCCGCCGGGGTGTCCTTCGTCTCCCAGCCATCCAGGACGTGGTATATCAACAAGGAAACCAACCGCATCCAGGGGGAATGTGACGGCTGGTATTCTGTCCGGCAGGCTGTGGAGGTCATTCTCAATGTGGAGCGGTTCCGCTGGCAGATTTATTCCCCCTACTCCGGGATGCAGTGGGATGGGCTCATCGGGCAGGACCCGGGGTATGTGGCCTCGGAACTTCAGCGGCGTATCACCGATGCGCTGAAAATGGACGACCGGGTGCGGGGGATCTCCGGCTTTACGTATGCCGTAGAAGGGGATATGTTGAGGGCCTCCCTCACCGTGAACACAGTATATGGAGAGATGCAGACCAGTGTGGAGGTGGATATCACTTGATTGACTTTACTCAAGAGACCTATGCCAGCCTCCGTCAGGAGATGCTGGACCGGGTGCCCGATACTTATGACAAGCGGGACACGGCCCCCATCCCCACGGCCATCTCCCCGGCGGCCTACACCCTGGCGGGGTTCTACCTCACTCTGGACCGGGTGCAGCGGGCGGCCTTCGTGCAGACGGCTGTGGGGGATTCCCTGAATATGCTGGCTGTGATTGGCGGCCTGACCCGATATCCGGCCTCCGCCGCGGTACGCCTGGGCGTGTTCAATACCTCTGTGCCCATTGGAGCCCGGTTCTCCACCATCAACGGAGCGGGCTCAATCAACTTTACCGTAACGGCGGCAACCGATACGGGGAACCAGTACCAGCTGGCCGCGGAGACCCCCGGCGCCATCGGAAACGAGTACACCGGGCCCATCCTGCCGATTACCGCCATTCCGGGGCTGACCAGTGCACAGATTACGGATATCCTGGTGCCTGGTGACGACACGGAGACCGACAGCGCATTTCGGGAACGGCTGATTGAGGCGCTCAATAACCGTCCCTTTGGCGGCAATATTGCCGACTACCGCCAGAACATCCTCGCCATTGACGGCGTGGGCGGGGTGCAGGTATACCCCACCTGGAACGGCGGTGGCACTGTGAAGCTGTCCGTGCTGGGGGCGGATTTCCTGCCTGCCTCATCCACACTGGTGGAGAAGGTGCAGAATGCCATCGACCCGCCCCCCGACCAGGGGCTGGGGCTGGGCTTGGCCCCTATCGGGGCAAAGGTGACGGCGGTGGCCCCGACAGAGTTGGCGGTGAATGTCTCCGCCACCCTCCTGCTGGCCGCCGGACATGCCATCGGACAGGTGCAGGAACCGGTGGAGCAGGCCATTGAGACATATCTGCGCAGTGTGCGGCAGGGGTGGGACACCAACGTGTCCGCCAACAACGTGTCCTACGCTGCCGATGTGTACGTGGCCAGGGTTACCGCCGCTATCGTAGGGGTGGCCGGGGTGGTCAACGCCACCAACGTGCAGCTCAACGGCGGTACGGCAGATCTCCTCCTGACGGAGACGGGCGAAACCCAGCAGGTGCCCGTAATAGGGACGGTGACGCTGAATGAATCCAATTGAGCTGGATACCAGCCTGCTGTCCCTGCTGCCCCCGTGGTACCGGGAGGTGCTGGACTATCAGCAAATCTGCTTGACCGAACAGCAGCAGTTTGAGGCCCTGGCGGAGGAAATCGTGGGTGTGGCTGATAATTTCTTTTTCCAGACGATGGACGAGAGGGCGGTTGGCATGTGGGAGCAGGTGTTCCGAATTGTACCAAACCCACAGGTGGAAAGCCTGGCATTCCGAAGGACCCGCGTGCTCAACCGCATTTCTACCCGTCCGCCCTATACCCTGGGATTCCTCTATCAAAAGCTGGACGAGCTGATTGGGCCGGGTGAGTGGAAGGTCACGGTAGACTACCCAAACTACACACTTTATATCGAAAGCGCGGCCCAAAACCAGAACTACGCCACTGAGCTGGCTTTCACCATCAACCGTATCAAACCGGCGCATATCATGTGGGTGAACGCCCCGTTTGTGCGGACGGGGCTGCTGCTCTCCGAGACAATTTCGTCCGCGCAGAGAATTTATAACTACAAGCTGGGGGCGTGGGAGCTGGGGCGGCTGCCCTTCGCAACCGATGGCCCAGAGGGAGTGATTAAGATGCCTGAGACGCCATCCATCCAGCAGGACCTCTTGGCCGGTGTGGCGAACTTCGTCAGCGGCGATGTGGCCTCTGCCCGGGTCAACAGAACAGTTGCGATTACCAGACTAACCAAGACCGTGGAGGGGTCGGAGCTGACCGTCACCTATACCATCATGCCGTCCCAGGCCACAGAGATCACCGCCCTGGAACTGCTGGATGCAGAGGGGAATATCCTCACGTCCTCTACCGTGTATATCCCTGTTACCACGAATGTGGTCTTGAAGCACATTATCCCTGTAGCGGAAGGAGTGGTAAGCAATGGCTGAAAATCCGATCAAAACTCCGCTTCCGGCGGACTTGCCGGAGGACTGGACCGGCGGACAGACCGTGGCCCCCACCGGGGCAGAGGTGGGCTTGAGCGAGCAGCACGGCTACAACTACCTCATGGAGCAGGTCAACGCCGCGCAGACGGCCGCTAAAGAGATCGGAGAGGCATTTTCGGGACTGGCGACGCTGGGGCCCGATGGCAAGGTGCCCGCCGGGCAGCTCCCTGACATAGGTGGATTCTATGAGGTGGAGGAGGCGGTGCCTCCGGCCTCCCGGAAGGCAAATACGCTCTATGGCCTGATTCTGGCGGATTATACGGGAGGTGGGCACTAACATGCTTTATGTCTGGAATAAGTATTATATAAAGCACGTAGCGAAGGAAACTGTAACTAGTGACAAGTGGTATATAAGTTTTCCGGTTATATGTTGTTCTGGTTATACACTTGACAATCAAGGTAAATTTTATCCAACTACCACTTTGTCCACACTTGAGGATTCAAGGTACTTGGATCGCATGCCATCAAGCCGAGACGAATATCTCATCGACCATGGTAAATATATCATGTATAACGCGGGCGACGATGGTAGATGGATGGTTACCGATGATTCAAAACTTTATCATAGTGAAGGCTCATTTAGAAGGTACGTCGCAGAGAAAACATACGGGGAGTTAATCCAAACTGTAACCAGCAGAAACGAGGCGGAATATCCTAAAAACGGAGTAAAGGATGGATATTATTATATCTATCAATCCGCAAAACCTGAGATTAGCAGTATAGATGTGCCAGATGCGGCTATGGTCGGTCAGACAATTGATATTACTTGGGAGTCCGCAGACAGCGCAGAAAACTACAAACTGGAGCGCAGGGTGGATTCCGGAGGCTGGACGCAGGTTTACGCGGGAGTCGCCCTGGTCTATAACGACAGAGCGCAGGCTGAGTGGACAAGTGTGCAGTACCGCGTGTCCGCAAGCATTTCTGGCGTATATGGCGATCCCATATTATCCAAGACCGTGAACATTGTCCCTTCGGATGCATTAAGAATATACATGACAGAAGGCAATATTGGGGAAATCCATGGGGCGATAACGTATACAGCGTTGGCCTTAGACTTGAATAGGCCCATTCAAGTAACAGAGGTTTTTGAAAATACCGACAGCGATTACCAGAGAGAACTGACCTTGAAGTCTGGCGATAGTGTGACTATCCCGGTATCCAGGTTTCCGAGCGCGGCAGGAGGGCAATTCACTGTAAAGGCCGAGCAGGAAATCATGGATAACTCTTGGATAAGTGAAAACAGACAGTTATCCTACACCAAAACGCCTACCTCAATGCCAGACAGCCCGTACCGGGTAGAGCGGCTACAGGGCAAGGAGTGCGATGTCATGCCGCAGACCTTGGCTGAAGCGGTATTTATGCCGGATGGGAAAAGCGTAGCGGAAACAATTGGTTCCCCCAAAAGCGTGGTAGGTAAACGCACAGGGACATCCCCCGGAGATGGATCATTGGCCACGGTAACCATAAGTCTTCCATTTCGGCCTAAATGTCTAATCTATACGCAAGGAGATACCATGCCAAGCCTAGAGGGTAACGGTTATGGATTTGTATGGATAGATGGTATGAGCAACCCTATTAAATTGCTTAACGTGGATGTAACGATCACCGTGACTGATTTGAGCTGGAGTATGCAATACAAAAGTCAATTGAATCCAACAATATTTGACAACCCAGGTAGGATTTATACATATATTGCATTTGGATAAGGAGCTTGGCATGACAATTATCGAAATCGCAGCCCACCGAGACGGTAGGCATGACCTCCAGAGCCAGAGCTATCGGTGGGGCTGCTGGCTCCCCGGCTACATAGAGGTGCCCGCCCACCTGGAGGTTGCCGTGTGGGCGACCTACGGCTGGTGCGACCTCAAAATTGAGGAGGGTAAGCTGGTGGGCATCCCCCCCACCGAGCGGCCCCCAGAGCCCGAGCAGGAGCCCAAGCCGCCCTCGGAAGAGGACATCACCCTGGACATGCTGGCCGAGCACGAGGAACGACTTTGTATGTTGGAACTCACCGCTGCCACATGAGAAAGGAGACGCCATGACAACCGTATACAACCTCTGCAAGCTGCTCATTGACCGGGGCCGCACCGACGGCCTCCAGGACAAGATGGATGTCTACCTGGCCGCCGACCGGCTCACCCCGGAGGAGTACCAGGAGCTGGCCGGGCTGCTTGCCCCAGAACAGTAATCAACAGCGGGATCGCTGGATAAAAGTCTGCAAATAAAAAGTCAAGCCTCTGAATGAAAAAATCCTCATTGGAAAACAGGGCAGGCAAAAAAGGCCAACAGCGGGAAACGGTTGGCCTGGAGAGGAGGCAAAGGCTTTAGGGACGTATCACAATAGAAGCGTTATTGAAATGCTTCCAGGAAAGACACTGACCGCAGTAGCAACAATAGGTCAGATACTCACGTTCCAAGGTAGAGCCACATTGAGGGCAGACAGGGAAAGAGGGTGCTCCAGGTATTAAAGGGAAGATATGTACCTCGGCAACTGGCATAGGGATACGAAATGAAAGTTCGTCCAGACCTACGCCTAAAAGTCGGTTAGGGGATTTGTGAAAACCAAGACAGATATTCTCAAAGACCTTGAGGGAGGGATAAGAGCGTTTGCAGACAATGTTGGAGAAATGTTTAGGGCTGCAATCACAGCGTTCGGAGGCCTTCTCATAGCTGAGATGCTCGGCGTCGCAGAGTTGGAGGAGGGAGGCGGATAGATTGTCTAAAAACATCAAAGACCCACACTTTCTGTCTAAAGATGCTTTTAGAGTAAAAGCAATATTGTTCCATCTCAAGGAAGAATACTGCCTGAATTTTCCTCCGGAGGCAGGGAAGCCAGGTATTCTTTTACTCTTCCGTAGTAAATGCGCAGGAACTTGTTGGCTCCGGCTGTCATGTAGACAAGATAAGGCTTACCCTCGGCACGTTTCTTGTCCATGAACTGGTAGACCGGGTCGTCCTGTGGCATGGTTTTCAGCAGGCAGTCCATGACCAGGAACAAGGCGCGGCGCAGCTCCGGCGGCCCACTTTTGGAGATTCTGGTGCTCTTGGCCTCGTGAGTACCGGACTGGTCGGCCCCGGGGTCGACGCCTGCAAAAGCGGTAATAGCGTTTCTGTGGGTGAACCGGGTAACATCCCCAAGCTCCGCCATAAGCTGCGGACCAAGAGAATCCCCAACACCGTGCATAGCCATGACAATGGGATGTTCCGGGAGTTGGGCGGCCAGAGTACGCATTTCCAACTTGAGCCTCTCCAGAGATTTTGAGACGGCGTTCAGCGCATCAATTGCCTGCCGGACCATAGTTTTGGTCAGGGGGGCCTTTGGAAGCATGGCAATCAGGTCCTTCGCCCCGGCGTGGATCTCAACAGCCCGGTTCTGACTGAAGTTGTAGCCATGCTGCTTGCACCACTTGCGGTAACGCTCGGTAAAAGCGGTGAGGCTCATGGTTCGCACACAGTCCACATGCCAGAAGGTCGCAGCAAAGTCCACCCACTTCTGGCTGCCGTCCTCGCGGACAGGACTGTCAAACAGGTCATTGACGTCGGGATAGATCTGGTCCAGGAGCGCAATGAGGTTGTTTTTCATCATCGTCTTGGTCTTGGAGTACAGTCCCTGCTGCCGATTCAGCGTTTTCAGTTGCATACGAATTGTGTCCATAAGTGTATGCTGGCGCAATTCTGCCCAGTTGTCAAGCCCATAGCGGGCAATCTTCTGGGCATCCGCCTTGTCGGTTTTCACTTTGCGCAGGGTGTTGTTGCCATAGTCTTTAATAAGCTTCGGATTAACCGCGCTGATAAAGATGCCTTCTTCGTGAAGGAAGCGGGCCACCGGCTCATAGTACCGCCCGGTGTGCTCCATGACCACCCGTGTCTCACCGGCCAGGCTTTTCAAGTAGTTTGCCAGCTCCTTGAGTTCACTTCCGGTGTGACCGACAGGAAATGGCTTTGCCACCACTTCCCCAAAGGGACGGAGAACAGATACCATGCTCTTTCCTTTGGAAACATCGACCCCTGCCACATTGTTCATAGTGCGCAACTCCCCATCGTAGATTTGTCTTTTGGCTTCCAGCCATTTCATCATTGCCGATCCAATCTATTTGATGACACGGGCGCACCGGTGTGGCGGCTCAACCTGCATAAATCGAACGCTGCGAATGAGAGGCTGGCTGACGGACTTTTGTACGGACGCAAGGGCCCAAGAAAGGAAACGCCAGGCCAAGACACTCCACATTCTAACAGCTTAGGCAACGATACGAAAAAAGACATGGCTGGCTGCCGTGCCTTTAACCGTAAATCTATTGTAATAGAAAGGAAGTCTATTATGAAAAACATCAACTGGAACGAACTCACCCCCGCCTGCTACGCGATCGCCAACGCCAACGATGTAGATGTGGGTGTAGGCGGCAGCATGGTACATAACAACATCCGCCACGGCAGGGCGGTGGACATCGGCGCGGAAAATCTGCCCGCGGCCTTCCGGCCTGACTGGGCAGCCCTGGGCGACGGCGTAGATCTGGCCGCGGAAAACGACGAATTTAACGCCTGGATCAGAAAGCGCCAGGGTAACGTCAAGGCCCTGGCCGCCCTGTGGAATGCAAAGGACTATCAGGGCATGATTGAGCTGATGGAGAACGCCGCCGACCCCGGCCCCATCAACGGCGAGAAGCCCAGCGACCATGAGTAAGTACATAGCGGTCATCACCAGGGCGGACATCACCCGCGCCGCCCTGGTGGAGGCCGGGGGGCGGTCTATGGAGCAGGTCAAGGCCGCCTGCGGGTGCCAGTACATTCTCAATTCCTGGTTTTACGACACGATCACGGGCCGCCCGGTGGGCAATCTCAAGATCGACGGCACAGTCAAAGCGGCCGCCGGCTGGAACGGCTGGGGGCTGACCTGGGACAAGGGCGCCGACATCCGCCTGGACATCTTACCCGACAACGGCGGGGCTTCCTACCTCAGCGGCGTGGAGCTGCTGACGCCCACCAGGGGGCCGGGTAAGGCCCTCAGCTACTCCCCGGAGTACGGGGGCACACGGGGGCGCTCCGCTGTCCTGCTGGCCGGGGCACGGGTGATCCTGTACTGCTCCGGCGACGGTACCCGCGATGCCATCAGCCCCCAGGCGCGGGGGGGGGGGCGGGGGAGCCTCGGCTGCCGGTACGACCAGGCGGCCAACCTGCGGGCCCTGGGCCTCGACGCGGGCAGCTCCTCTAACTGCGACTTTGGGGACGGCCAGCGTATCAGCAACGGTAAGCGGGTCAAGGGCTATCTGTGTATCTGGACAAAACAGGACGGCCAGGAGCCGCCGGAACAGGAGGACAAGCCTATGAGCAAGTACATCGTGACGCCCAGCATCGGCGTCAATATCCGCAGCGGCCCCGGCACCAGCTACGGCAAGGTGGGGGCGTACCCCTGCGGGGCCGTGGTGGACGTGCTGGAGGCCCGTGACGGCTGGGGCAGGACGGGCAAGGGCTGGGTTTCCCTGGCCTATCTGGAGGCCGTGGAGGGCCCTCAGCGGGTCACAGACAACGGCATTGCCATCCAGACGTACCTTATCGACCAAGAGGCGGATAATCGGCCCGGAGGCAGCAATCCCTGCAAGTACATCACCATCCATGAGACCGGCAACGCGGCCAAGGGTGCCGATGCCGCGGCCCACGCCGCCTATCTGGACAGCGACGCCGGGGAGCGCGATATGGTGAGCTGGCACTACACTGTGGACGACCACGCCATTGTCCAGCATCTGCCCGACTACGAGACGGCCTACCATGCCGGGGACGGCAAGGATGGGCCGGGCAACACCACCAGCATCGGCATCGAGATCTGCGTCAACGCCGGAGGGGACTTTGAGGCGGCTAAAGCCAACGCGGCTGCCCTGGTGCGCCTGCTCATGGAGGAGCACGGCATCCCGCTGGACAATGTAGTCCAGCACAACCGCTGGAACGGCAAGGACTGTCCCAAGACCATCCGGGCCACCGCCGGGGCCTGGGAGGCGTTCCTGGCGCTCTGCCGGGGAGAGACGGCGAATGTGTCCAAGTTGGACACCGACGTGGACACGCTGGCTAATGTCGGCATTATCGACCAGCCCGACTACTGGAAAGCCGGGAACTACTCCAAGGATACTGTGGAGGCCCTGATCGGGAAAACGGCGGATTATGTAAGGGAGGACGATTGATATGGAGCATATCAACGGATTCAAGGCGGCGGTCGCCGCCGTGCTGGGCGGTCTGACGGCCCTGTGGGGCTGGTTTGGCTGGCTGGTGCTTGCCTGGCTGCTCTGTATGGCGCTCGACTACGGCACCGGCACCGCCGCCGCCCTCCGGGCCGGGGAGTGGTCGTCCAAGGTGGCAAGGGACGGCCTGTGGCACAAGCTGGGGGCCGTGGTGGCCGTCCTGGTGGCCGCCATTCTGGACGGGGTGATCGGTTTGATCCTCGCCAACATTCCGGCACTGGAGCTGCCCTTCCAGTATGAGGTATTTGTGAGTGTTCTAGTGCTGGTCTGGTATATCATGACCGAGCTGGGGAGCATTGTGGAGAACATCGGTGCCCTCGGTGCGCCTGTACCCGCATGGCTCTGCAAGGCCATCGCCGCCCTGGAGTCCACTGTGGACGGCGCGGGGGACAAGCTGGGCGGCGGTGACCAGAGAGAAAGTAAATAGGCAAGAAAAAGGGGGCACCAAGATTAAGTGCCCCCTCTCGTTATTGACATCCATAATACTCCATGATATCCTAGGATAAAATAAAGGAATCTAAAAAATATTTGGGTAATGCATGGGTAAAACTGGGCGATAGGTTGCGGAGCTACTGCGGCGCAATGGAAACGGAAAATATTTGGCAGACTGTAAATCTGTTGCGATTCGCTTCGGTGGTTCGAATCCACCCTCCTCCACCAATAAAACGTCCTGCCAGTAGGTGGGGCGTTTTATTTTTCTAAATCCCTTGCATCCCAATAGATGCGGGGGATTTTTCTATGCACTGGCAGAGCGCCTGGAATGGCTATACAGCTAATTTCCTATTTTTTCAATTTATCCAAACTGACCCAAATAAATCAATTAAAAACTTAAATATTTGGGTCAGAATTTGGGTAGAAAAAAGAGGCCCTCCGGTACGGTGTCGGGGGCCTCCAAAGGCTTGATGCATCCTAATAGAAAGAGAGAAAGGATGAAACATCTTGCCTATTTCTTACTTTATCTTTAGGAGAAAAAAATACGCCCCAGAGGTCGGCACGTACTATAGCTACGATATCGTAGCTTATGGCCTGCTCCATCAAGGCCCCGTGCAGATCCTCCAGGACGTATCGACCGATGCGGAACTGGTCTTTCGCATGGTCATGGCATTTAACAGGTATAGCCTCTCACCGCTGCACCTAAAAGATGCCGTTCTGGATATGCTAGAGTAAGTCCTTGCCGGGTAGGAGGCACCAACTCCTACCCGGTTTTCTTATTATATCATACTTCCGTAAGTATAAAAACGGTTACTTATAACAAATATATACTTATGGAATTATACAATACTTCCAGTAGTATAAGTATAATGACCATACCATGAAAAGGGGTGAGGTCATTGGCATACTCAGAGGCACAGAAGGAAGCGACCTCTCGCTATAACAAAAAGGCGTATGACAGAATTGACCTCATTGTACCGAAGGGAAAGCGACGGATAATTGCAGAATATGCAAAGTCTCAAGGGAAAAGTACAAATAGATTTATAAACGAGGCGATAGACAAAGCAATGGAGGAAGCTGGCACTTAGTATGCCAACTTGACTACATTATTCTTTCGGGCCTCCAAGTCCACATGAGTGTAGATTTGGGTAGTGGATAATTTGGCGTGACCCAACTGGTCCTGCACTGAGCGAATACTAGCTCCACCCTCCAACAAGGCTGTGGCGTAAGTGTGTCGTGCTTTGTGCGGAGAAAGCTGTTGCACCTGCTGATCCTTTGGCAGAGTGGCGTTAAGATCCCGAAGGACGGCGGCATAACGATGGGCGAATATAGGTGGCTTCAAGAATCCGCCGTCGGGCCCTGGGAGGACATACAGGCCGTTTTTGGGGATTGACTTAACCACATCGGTACCTGCGTCATTTAGGGCCACCACGCGTTCTCTCCGGCTCTTGGTAGTATCGACCAAGGCGTACTTTCGGCGACGCTTCACTTGGCCTGTCTTATCTGGCTGCATGAGAGCGTCTGGGTCGTCGTTCTCGACCTCGGCTACTACCCGGCGAATGGTGAGGGTGCCAGCTTGGAGATCAACATCGGACCACATGAGGCCGCACAGCTCCTCGGTGCGCAGTCCGGTATAGAGGGCCAATTCCACATAAGCCCCCCATTTGTGAGAGGGAGCGTAAGTGAGGATGGCACGTACTTCCTCTAGGGTATGTACCTTTGGGGGTTTCGCTGGGTCCCGGGTGAGGGATATATCTTCTGCTGGATTGGCCTTACACAGACGGTTTTTTCGTGCGGACTTGAAGATACCGTTGAGGCAGACCTTGATCTCATTTCGAGCTGAGTGGGATAAACTTGCAGCCTTTGCAAAGATCTGTTCGATGTGTACAGGCCGCACGGAATCCAGTTTCATACGCCCGATCTCTGGTAAAATAAATTTTTCGATATAATACTCATAGTTTTCGTATGTTTTGGGGGCGACACGCCCCTTTTTACTGACTTCAAGCCAAGTGCGGGCCCATTTTTCTACAGTCTTGACGCTCTCGACCGCTTCGCCGCCACTCTCTCTCAGCCAGTCCCTGTATTTCTTTTTGGCACCGCGGCCATCTTTATCTTTGGAGTAAAAGGAGAGGGGGGTGGTGCGACCTTCAACTTTGACGCGAAACTCCCAACGACCGTCTTTTCTTTGGCGCAGAGAGCCCTCTCCGTTTGGATTTTTTTCTTTCATGGGGGTATCCTCCTTCTATTGCAATTTTGCGCCTGGTCAGGTACAATAAAAGGGCGCAAAGGTGCCTTGGTTTTGAGGCTGGGGCATTTTGCTTGGTACAGGATGTTGGTAGCACTCTGTACCATATTCGCCTCCGGTGTTGGTAGCACCGGGGGCGGTTTTTTATTGCGCCTTTTTCAGATCGGCCAGCTCCTTACTCATGGAGCGGATAACCTGTTTCAAGAGAGCCACGTCATCCTCTATGGCCTCTATTCTGGTCATGGGAGTTAACTTTGCCTGTACGCCTTGTAACCCCTCCGCCAGCAAGTCAAACTTCGGCATGACATCCGTATCAAAATAGGCAATCATGCGCTTCTCAGACGCCCGAATGGATGCGTCAATCATGGTCTGGATAGACTGTAAGTCTTTTTCGTCTAACATCAGAATGCCTCCTTCAAGTCATTTGGGTGACGGTGATGGTCGTTGTGAGGACTTCCTATCGTAGGTTAAATGTAGCGGAGTTACTTCCCTGAGAAATCGTAATCACAAGAGGCGCAGTATCACCGGCAACAGCATCGGGCAATTCAAAAACAATCTTTCCGGTAGCTGTGGTCAACGGGTTCATAGACTTGTTATGCATATCCTCATCATAAGCAAGCAACTGTACGGACGAATATTCATATGTCCCGTCATATGTTATTCCGCCAATTATATCGTCTCCAAGACTGAAAGAAGGCCAGAATGTGCCTGTTTCGGTTCCGTTGTTTGTAACCGTCATAGAGACAACGCCATACTGATTCCCTTCATCTGGAGAAAAGTACCCATAACCATTGTCTATTTTCGTAGAAAACTCAAAGGCAGTCACAGATACAGTCCAGTCCCCGACTTCTGCCGTTTCACCAAGTGCAAGTCCGGTGGCTTCTATAGCCGATGTTGGGGTCGGCTCCATAGAAGCCACCGGTGTTCTATCACCCGCTGTAACAGGAGGCGCTGAACTGTTGGTTGGCGAAGGATTTTGGGAGCAAGCGCACAAAGGAACCGTAAGCACCGCTGACATCGCTAGACAGAAAATGACCTTCTTCATGATAATATCTATCCTCTCTTATTTATTCCGCTCTCCGGCGGTAGGTTACTAAAAATACAATTCTGCTGCTAGATTCCCGTGTGTGTACCAACAGACAGCTTTGCGCATGAAGTCCTCAGTTACACCAAAATATTCAGCCAGATCCCATAGATCTGTATGGCCGTCAGCCACGGCTTCGTCTAGGTCATCCACAGGAATAAGCCGCTTTATCTCCCATTTGTCGGCTCGGTTCTCATGCTTGCGTCTCACATCCAATTTAGCAAACGGGTTATAGAAACTCCCAGTTTTACAATGACCCAGCTCATGCCCCAGAGAGACTTTTTCCTTCGCAACCGTGTCCATCTTCCACGGGTCTATCCCAATAGCACAGCAACCATCTTCCGTCTGAATCGCCATAGATTGGTCTACTTTCATGGGAAGCCAAAAAACAGCTATACCGTCTTTGTCGGCTTCTCCATACAGGTCGTACAGCTCACTTGCCATCGCGTTCCCGCCTTTTTTTCATTATCAAAAGGTCTCTCAGGTCTTTTGCATCATCCCACATATCATCTATCTCCTCGTCCGTCAATGTGGGGTCTGCTCCACGGAAAAAAGCGACTTTTAGATTTTGCTCGTCAATGCCGCGCTCACCATCCTGGGTGGGCGCTTTTTTTGTTTCTTCTCCATATACCTCATCCAGAGTAACGCCCAGAATATCTGCAAATTTTTGGGCGTTTGGCTTTGAAAGGTCTTTGCTTCTCCCGTTATTTAATTCCGACATTGTGGAGCGGGGAACCCCAGCGGCCTTACAAAGAACAGTCATGTTCTTATAGCCGTGTTCCTTCCCAAGACTTTCTATATGCTTGTACAAATCTTCCATAATTCCCTCCGCCGTTTGTGCAAAAAGGCAAAATTACAGATGACCGTACTTTATGCTTGACTTTTACAGTGAACAGTAATATTATAGTCACATGAAGTACGGGCGGCTGTATTTACTATCTGTGGCAAGATAAGTATATTACAACTTTCCGTAATTGTCAACAACACGATATAGGGAGGTGAGGAATGGAATGGCACAACTTACGGCGTTCGGCAAGGACATCGGCAAACGACTGATTGACCTGAACAAACCGCAGACTTGGTTGATTGGGGAAGTTCGAAGCAAGACCGGCCTGTACTTTGATGATTCTTATATGTACAAGATTAAGACCGGACAGCTCTCCACGCCAAAGGTAGTCCAGGCCATCCGTGAAATTCTGGATTTACCGATGCACTCCAATTATGAAGGGAACGATGTCCAATAAACAGGACTGATAGAAAGGGGTGAACCCGATGGACGAAAAGAAAAAGAGCGCCGAACAGACGGCGCTCGGGGACGAACTGGACAAGATTCTTGGCCCGAACGAATTTAAGGCCTTGGGGGAAGATCTGGCGTTTGTGATTGCAAAGCATAAACTGACAAGGGAACCGGAGACCTGCGAAAAGGTGTTCCGCTATATGCCCTTCGTGATCTTTGGCTGGAACTGCGAGTAAAGTGGACAAGAAAATTTGTCCTTACAAAACATCAGTTTGTATCTTGGGTCTTGCTTATGTAGAGGCAGTTTTGCGTTTTCAATAATAGGGCACTCGGCTCGGAGGAATTGCCATATGCCGCCTTCTGTCTCTCTATACCACCCGCAAACTGATACATCAACAGCCCACAAGGGACATTCCCCGTTGTTAGATTTAAGTATGGATGTCGTTACCATGCAAATACCCCCTTTGGGGAAAGTATAACCCATCGGCGGGACAATCGCAACACAGAAAAACGGTGAATAAGGAAGGAGGTGGGTGGAATTGGTGGAAATGAAGGGGGGTGAGTGTCGTTGCTTACGGTTCGCTTGCTGGTTTATCTAATCATGGCATTGGCATTTATGTTTTCTGCCCTGGCCGCTTGTCACCTAATAAGAGAGAACCCGGAAAGCAATAGGCCCTGGTTGATTGCCGCCCCAGCTTTGCTTCTAACCGTTGCGTTGCTGGCTGTTATGGTGGATGACCTACTTTCGTAAATCCTTTTGCATAGCGTTGGCTAAATCAGTAGACAGATCTTCGTGTTGGCGAACCTGTTCCATAAAATCCTCAGGCGGAAGGAGCCAAAGGGCGCGGAGGAAAATCTGAACGCCGCTCTTGGGAGACTTGTTTCTGGACAGATTCAAGATACCACAGAGCAAGTCCAATAAACCGGACAATAAAGCCCGCACCTGATGGGGCGGGAGGTGAAGGGGGTGAGGACGGTGGGAACATCTATGGGTTTTTCCCCGGCGGGGTTCAATCAGATTGTAATATTTTCTGATGAAAACGACTTCAAAGACATTGTGGCCGCCAATCCAGCGATGACGGCAATCATCGAGGATAGCGACCACAATATCTACATCGCAGGGGTTAAAGCGGGGGCCAGTTGACTGCGGGGTACAACGGAGTCCCATCCTTTTCCCATTCAAAGATGATAGACTCCGGGAAACCTTCTCCAGGAGGTGCACCGAGGTCTTTCCATCCGGCCTGCGTGTAGGCAAAGTTTACGGCTTCATATTCAAGAATATCGTGCGAGGTTAACTTGTACTCATAGCGAAAACCTTTGCGAGACATAATTTCACCCCCCTTCCGCGCCCAGTATACCACTGCAAGGAAGGGAGGACAACAAAAAGCGCCCCGGCCAGTGGTGTACCATCGACTGAGGCAGAAAGGAGGACGTTATGGAGAATTTGGAACCGCGATTTACGACCGAAGAGGTCGCAAATCGCTACGGAGTAAAGATCACAACAGTTCAGCGGTGGGTGAGGGAGGGGCGTTTGACCGCTCTAAACTTAGGCGGAAATCGGTATGGGCCTTATGTATATCGTCCCTCAGACCTAGAGGAATTTGAACGGAAGACAGTCAGGGAGGCGGTATCTATATGAAAAACCGTACCCGAAACGAGCGCCGCCGGGCACGCCGGGAAGCTGTGAGTGCAGCAGTGTTTGCCACCTGCATCGTGATAGCCTGCGGACTGCCGAACTGGGTGGAGTGGCTACTATGAACCGCTATCTGATTACAAGCGTTGCGGCTCTGTTTCTCTTACTGGCGCTGGTTGCACTAGTTGAAATCATCTGGAACCAGGAGCCGGAGCAGCCAGCCATTGAAACCCCGGCAGCAACCACCACCCCGTCCCCCACGCCCACCGGCCCGCTCACCATCCAGATCACCGGACTGGAGGGCGCGGAGAGCATCGACGATGTGTGGGCGGTCATCGAAATACCTGGAGGGAACGAAAATGAATGAAACCCTAGATTTTATCGAAATTGGCTCTGACGAAGAGATAATCCAAAAGATGGGGACAGAGCAATATGTGAAGCTGGTAAACCCGAACACCGCCCTATATGTAAGCTCTGCTGCCGCAAAGTGTATCCCCAATGTTTCCACCCGTGTACTTATTGGCAAGGCCGGGAATTATTTGCTGTTCCACTTCACAAGCAGTAAAAAAGGCTTTGCTGTGTCGAGATATTCCGGCGGATTCTCCATACCAATGGCAGGCATAATTAGCAAACTTGGGATAAGGCCGGAGCAGGTAAATGGCAAGCGCCCAAAGCTCATCAAAGATGGCTTTGCAATCGAGCTATATTAAAAGCGCCGCTCCCCGGTGTGCGAGACCGGAGGGCGGCAAGAGAAAGAACATCTGCCCTTATTATCAGGGAAAGGAGCTGATTTGTCAATGGGGATTACACAGGAAACGCGCCGCGAGGCGTATCAGGATATCCAGATGGCGGCCAGCAACCGCCGCAGACTGATCTACACCACCCTGCGGAAGCGGGGGCCAATGACGGCGGAGGAGCTGGCGGACACCCTCGGATTTTCGGATAAGAACTCTGTCCGGCCCCGCCTCACGGAGCTGAAGGCCCTGCGGCTGGTCGGCGTCATTGATAAGCGCAAGGCCAGAAGCGGAAAGAAAACCGCGGTCTGGGCCGCGCTGGAGGAGGGGAAGAAGGCATGATTTGCACAAACCCGTTATGTGACACGCAGGAGAAGGCTCCAACAGGCTATTGCGCCCGCTGTGGGGCTGACCTGTACTCTTATGATACTGGCTCTATCTGCACTAAGTGCCAGGAGGAAATCAAGGCCCCGGAAACGGTTGTGGAGTATGCGGAGGCATGGCCCAGGAAGTGGTTCAAGTTCATGTGGGATATCATCAATGAGGACTACATGAAGCCGGTGCTCCAGCAGTTTAAGGAATACTGCGAGGGCGGCGACGCGGATGGCCCCGACTTTGAAAGCTGGGCGGAAAGCTGATGGCAACACTGCTGTTTTTTGACCAGGGACACAAGTATACCCTGGACGGGGAGGAGCTGCCCAGCGTCACCACGATTACTCGATTTCTTTCCTACGATTACAAGTCCGCTTCCCCCTGGCTGGGGCGGGGGGGCGGCCCCCCCCCCGGGCGGGGCGCGGGCGCCCCCCCGCCGCGGCTCCGATGTTCACACCGCCTGCGCCATGCTGGATTATGGAGAGGAGCCAGAGACGGATCCGGAGATTTCCGGGTATCTCAAGGCATATCTCCGATTCCTTATGGATTATCAGCCGGACTGGGAGGGAATTGAGACGCCCCTGTATGACCCAGGCATGCTCTTCGCAGGGACGCCAGATCGCTGGGGGCACATCAACGGCCGCCGCGTCCTGGTGGATATCAAGACCGGCGTCGTTCACCGCCACGCTGTATCCGCGCAGTTGGCCGGATATGAGCTTCTTATTGGCGGATTTGCCCCGGAAGAGACCTACGCCTTGAGACTGGACAAGTCTGGGGTGTACGAACTCATCCCTATCCGGGCGGACGCAGACCTGTTCCTGTGGTGCTTCAACATCCACCGCGCACTGAAGAGGAGGATATGATGAACGAACTTACGTTATATTCCTACGATGCCGTCCCTATGGCGGTCGAGCGAAAGCCCCGCACAGGGGATTATACCATCTCCGTCTTTGGCGGCCCCCCGTCCACACTCCGCCGAGGCGTGGATTTTGGCATGATCCGCCGGAAGGATGGCAGCGCACAGACCAAGCACCCAACTCTATTCAAGTCTGGCGCTGAAAAGGTGGCTGTGGCATACGGCCTGTGCCAAAGGTACCACCTGGAGAGCAAGGTTGAGGATCACAGCGAAGGCTTCTTCTTTTACTGCGTCCGATGCGATCTGGTAAAGATCGTAGACGGCCAGGAGTACACGATTACCTCCAGCTACGGCTCCGCCAATACAAGAGAGGGAAGGAATGGCCGCCAGTCCCCTTACGACGGAGCCAACAGCGCCCTTAAGATGGCTCAGAAGCGCGCTCTGGTGTCCGCAGCCCTGTCTCTTGGATGCATGTCGGACAGCTTCACACAGGACATTGAGAGTGACACGGAGGAGGCCGGCGTCTACTTCAACAGCCAGAACCCGGATGCGCCCATTACGGCGGCCCAGGTGAAGTTCTTTTACGCCGCCGCCGGCCGACATGGCCTGACCAAAGCTGATGCCAAGGCTCTCCTGAGGCGGCACGGCTGCGCCAGCGCAAAGGACATCCGAGGCAAGGATTTTGACGCAATCCTTGCCGACTTGGATGGAGGCGGGAACGGTGAGGTGGAGGGAAACAATGCTCAATAGAATCATTCTCATGGGCCGCCTGACCCGCGATCCCGAGCTGCGCCACACCCAGGCGGGAACCCCTGTGGCTTCCTTCT
>OCAE01000223.1_pt1 | contig 48043 bp, 54 predicted proteins | sample 1495581 | NCBI WGS metagenome assembly OCAE01 (sample SAMEA2580278, study PRJEB22360) | human gut metagenome | biome: human gut; feature: human-associated habitat; material: faeces | place: Denmark | collected 2008/2010 | reverse complement strand
TCTGCAGTAGGGAAGAATCATTTACACAAAATTATTGACGCTCCCAAAACCTTGCAAGCACCATACTTTAATTGCGCTGCTTTCGATTCTGATATAGAATATATGTAGTTTTCACCTAATAATTCAATTTCAAAAAACAATATGTTTTAATAATATCACCAAAAAAATTTTCGCCCTTAATCTCAGATTTATAATTCAATCTTCGTATAAATTGATTCAAATCCTCATTTGGGATTTGACTAAAAATTTTTCAGTTGATAAATAATTAGCTACAATAATCATTTTAGGAACAACTATCTTATTTCGATACCCAGCTGACATTCTCGCTGAATTTAACGGATCAAATATTTTTAACCAATCAGAACAAGAGAAACTATCATATCTTAAATCATCAAATATAAGAATATCTTCCCCATAATAATCATCAAAAGAATTCTTTGCCCCAGCTGAATAAATAAATATCACTTTTGTATCCGTTCGCCATTAATAAACTTCTAGTCTCTAAAGTTAATTCATTTGCTAGTGTCGTCTTCCCAATTTCCGGCTTTCCTTGAATATAAATAACTGTTAATTCATATTCTTTATTTCTTAATTCTTCTAGTCGCAACCACGACTGCCGCTCACCAAAAAAATTAAAAGCATCTTTAAATTTTTCTTGATTATTATCATAAAGAAATGCTAATTTTTCATCAATCATAACATCTCTGTATGTTAAACAACCTTGCTGTATTTCTTGCAAAACATAATCTAACCCAATATCAGATTGTTCACATTTAGCTGTAGCTGCTCGCTTATCAAAATCTTCTTTATTTTGCCTAATAAATTCATCATAATTAATTGTTCCAAATGTTTCTACCATCTCTGAAGAATATTGATACTTCGTTTTATCTTTCGCATGGATTAAATAAGCTGAAGAATTAATTTTCACGTATTTACCCTGAGATACCCCTCTACATATTGTGATTCAATGCCTAAAGCTTTTGCAAATTCGTTTAAAGAATACCTATAACTAAATTCAATATACCCAGGAATATGTTGCTCTCCTAATTTTGTCCCATACGAAATATCTTTATCATAGACAATCAACGCCACTTTTAACTTTTTCATCATCAAAAACATCATATTCTTTTATTTTAGAATAAATCAAATATTTTCTTTTTGTTTTCCTTCCAATTATGTAACAATAATTTATCTTCTTCGTCCCAGTCCCAAAAGCTATAATTTAATTGCTGTTCAAATATAAATATCTTTCTTCGTATGGTATGGCATAAAACTCCTCCCAACTGAAAATAACACTTTATTTCTCCTTTTAAAAACCACTGTTAACATTAATACCACTAGAATATAAAAATCTACAACCTTCTCGAAAAAGCATTTGTAAACTTACAGGAAACTCACTGCAAGTGGATTTTTAAAATTATGTTCGAGTAAAAAATCACCTTAATCCCCTATTTTGAAGGCCTTTTAAAATTTTCGCGTTTAGTTCGTGCAAGGCTTCGAGCCTTACGGCTATGGGCTTTTAGCACGATTTTTGTCGACAAACCCCTAATGACTGGCTATATCATATTCTCGAAAAATACGGTTTACCTAAAATTACTTTACATGGATTTCGCCATACTGATGCAAGCCTTCTTTTTGAATCTGGTGCAAGTATTAAAGAAGTACAAGACCGATTAGGCCATAAGGACGTTAAAACAACAATAAATATTTACGCCCATGTCACACCAGAAAAAATTGAAGAAACTGGCGAACGATTCGCTAATTATGTAAATCTTTGATGCTAATTGTATTCAATTTAGCATTCAATTTTATCAAAAGTAAAAACTACCCATTAAAAACATTGATATAACAACATTTTTAACGGGTAATAAAATTATCCAACTGACCCTTCCATATAAAAGAATGGGGTTTGTTAATCGTGATTAAGTGCAATTAACACTGGTGTAACAGGTTTCAACTGATATTTAACATCATTAGGAAATGATAAATGTAAGTACATGCACTTACAAACGCACTTACAATTTTATCCACCAACGCCAATTAGAATAGATATCAAAAATTCGATATTACAGCTTCGATATTAAATACATACTACTATTTGGCGAACATATAAAATTTATGTTTAATATACCATAACTGGCATATTAGTCACAGCTTTGCAACGAGCGCTTAATAACAATCACTTTCCTTGGTAAACAAATGACTTGCTAAAGCGAGTTTGTACATAATTATATTCATATTACTTGCAGTAGTTTAGTTTATGCTATAAATTAGTAAGTGCGTGCAATATTTTATGAAGAGTAGTTAGGCGGTGAAAACTTGGGGAAGTGCGCCTAATACTCTTCTTTTTTATTTTATCACGATTACAATGTAATAGATATTATTGATTATAAATCTCTTATAATATGTTCTTAACTTTAAAATTTTACCCATTTATATTAATTATAGGATTAAAATCTGCATTTTATTAATTAAACATATTGATAGAAAGTTAAGAGTGATGTAAATTTGTATTAGAGGTGATTCTATGAAAGTTGATAAACTACATTATAGAAAAGTCATTAACAGCGCAAGACACCTAGAATACTATTCGATACGATACTTTCAATCTTCGTCTGATCAAAGCAACCTCGAGAAAATTAATGAAGAATTAGACTATTTAATTAAAAATGATATTTATCACAAGATAGCACGTACATCTCGAAAATCGTTTTTGGGAGATCAGATAATCATTAGAAAAAATTTGGAACAGGATTTTAAACTTTTAGAGAAGTATATAACTTTTTTTGACCAGCATGAAATTTGAAAAACTTTTTTATCTAATTGTGCCACTCCTCCCCTGGAGTGGTTCTTTTTACTTTTTACCTTCCATTTAACGATTTTCTATCTAAGTACGCGTAAATACTGTTATATCAATAAAAAATCTCTAAAAGTTATCTTCTAAATCCCATATATTCACAACTATTTTTACAAGTAGATAGTTTTTAGATAGCTTTTTTTAGCTGGGGGCAACATTAAAATAACTTTTGCAATTGGAACAAACCTTATTTCCCTGTCGTGTCATAGCTCTACTTGAATTTGTCAAATGTACTAATTGACGACTTGAATCCCAACATTTTACACAATACGGTTCTTTGTCATTTTGTAAAAAGTAAGCATCATTTTTAAAGGTTAATTGGTGCGAAATTTCATCTAACCTTTCAATTTCCTCTAGTTTCAATCTTAACTCTCTATTTTCGTCTAATATAGCATAGGCTTGTTGTTGCAATTCCATAAGCATTCCAACCGCTTCTGCATTGTTTACACCAATGAGGATCTCTTTTAGTGGAGATATATTGTCTAAAACACCCATTCTAACACTCCTTTTTTTACTTTTTTATACAAAAAACATTTCGGACATATCAAACTACAAGTATGAAAGATCTTAATTGCTGGTGACAAAACACATCACAATAATTAAACCGCCTAACATCCCTAATAATAAGCTTTTGAAAATTCTCATTAATTATTAGCCCTCACTTAAATAAATCCCAAATACTAAATGTAGTTTTCTTATAAATTTTGTTCTTTACCGATTTGGCAGGAGATTTAACAAACCCCATCCCTTTTTTGCCGTACAATGGATTGACAGACTTTTTCACTGCTCTTTTTGCTTTTCCTGTAGTTCTGGCGGAAATCGATTTCTTTATGCTTGGTTTTCTCATGCCAATCTTCATATAATAAGCTCCTTTTTATATTGATATTACCAATTAAGTATATGCTATCACTATCTGTACTTTAAGATGTCTCATATTGACCTCCTGATATGAAAGCTATAATATATTTTATTCTTTCAGAATCTCCGCAAAGTTTTTCTCTAAGAACTCCAATGTTTTTGATTTCAAAAAAAGATACTTGTCATTGCCCTCCCCCGGGTAATACACAAACCCTTCAGATGATTTTGAAATGTCGATTCTATTTCTATATCTAGGATTTTTTAAAACTTTCTGACTAAACCAATCATATTTTCTATTTATGCGATCAAGCACTTCTTTTAACGTCATCCACCGACCTAAACTATCCGCTTGAAGCAACTCTTCATACTCAACCTTAGAAATGATTACATAATCTTCTGGTACAAGTATTTTCGCTTCTAAAAATTGTTGCATAAAAGCTCCCTCTTTCTGATCGAATGACTGTAATATATTATTCTAGAAACAATTCTGGTCTAACCTTTTTAAAATAGAATGGTCTTCTTACTATAAAGTCAACTGCCGAATTCCCAGTTAATACCTTTACGTTGTTATGCTCGTTACTAACATTCTCTTTGTTGTCAAAGAATTTATTTTTGTACTCTGTAGTAACTTCTATACAGCTCCCTTTAACTACCATATTTGTTTGAAAAACTTCATTTTTACTATAGCCTTTACGCGGCTCATATTCGTGGCTAATTCCATCGAAATCACCATTTTCCAATGCTCTTAAAATTGCCGATCTATCCATTCGGTTCCTCCTTGTATTTCTTTACTTTCTCAATTACATAATACCTCTTTACACATACGTAATTCAAACTTTATTTGCAAAAAAAAGACACCCAGCCGATAAGCTAGGTGCCTTGTATTTATCCTCCCACGCCGGCAAGTGCTTGTTTGCTTGCACGGTAAAATTTACGGTTCATTTTGTTTAATTCACTTGGGTTATTCGCATCGACATTGCCAATGTGGATATGTTGTTCCACTTTGGAAGGCTGCACTTTTCCGCCAATACCTTTGCGTTTTTCTTCGTCTGATAACGGAGTAACAGTAGTCTTACCGTTTTTATTCGTAAGCAATTCTGGTCCAGCTTCACCTACGATCGCTTGGCCATTCAGTACATGACCGCCATCTGCCAAATAAGGCAAAGTAGAAATGCTAAAGCTTTTTCCGCCTACGCCAGGAACCCATTTCGGAATTTTAATGTTATTAAGACCACCTAGAAAAGCATTAATTAATCCAATCATTCCATTAAAAGGTGCTTTTGCCATGGCTGCAATTCCATCGAAGATACCACCGAAAATGTTTACAACGCCGTTCCAAGCTCGTTCCCAATCACCTGTAAATATGCCGGTTATAAAATCTATAAATCCGGTGAAAATTCTCTTGCCTGCATCGAAAAAGTTTTGGAAATTTTGTATGATTCCTCCAAAAATATTGCTAATGTATCCGCCCATAAAGTTAAACACTTCTACCGCTATATCAGAAACACCTTGGAAAAAGGCATTCACACCGTTCCTAAACCATTCAACATTGTTATAAGCCCAAACTAGCCCAGCGACTAATGCGGCTATTGCTATTACAGCTACGGCAAACCATCCACCAGATAATCCGAATAATTTGCCTAGCCCACTCCACACAGTGGCCAGATCTTTAACCCCAGCGGTGATCTTAGTAACGGAACTCATAAGCGTTCCTATGACAACCAAAGCTGGTCCGATTACTGCAGATATACCAGCGAGTGTAATAATCCAGTTCTTAGTACCTTGATCCAGAGAATTCCACCAGCCTTTAAAACTCTTCAAAGCATCGATCGCCATTTCAAAGAAAGGCAATAAGCTTATTTGGACGGATTCGCCGACGTCTGCTAAAGCAAACTTCGCATTATTCATCGCACGATTAGCCGCGTCAATAGGATCTTCTGTTTCTGCAAACGTATCACCAACTGCACCGCCGCTTTCTTTGGCTACTTTTGCTAAATCATCCAAAGTGAACGTTCCTCGTTTGATTGCATCAACCATTTTATCTGATCCTTTTCCAAATACTTCATTAGCAATTCTCAAAGCTTCTGTTTCGTCTTTTGCATTCAGTATTGAATCGATTGTTCCCTTTAATCCGTCTTGTAACGATAGATTGTCTTTGGCGTATACAACTGAAGCTTTAGACATTTTGCTTAACATTGTGCTTGAGTCAACCCCAGCTTGCTCAAATTTACCAATTAAGGTCACCCCTTCATCGAAACTCAATCCTAATTGTTTGATTTGAGGTGCACCATCAATCGCCTTCTTCATAAGGTCATCAACTGATTGTCCTGTGTTCTGGGAAGTTTTGGTAGTAACATCTAATACATCGTTTAAATCATCGTAGGATAGTTCATAAGCTTCGATCGATTGTCTAGCATAAATTGCTGCTTGAGAAACATCAGTATTATTGATATTGGCATATTTCAATAGGTAATCTGTCGAATCTTCCAGCTTCTTATCCATGAACCCAAATTGAGTATTGACTTCACCAATTGCTTCTCCGACTGTTTGTAGTTCTAAGTGAGTATTTGAGCCAACATTTTCAAATGAGGTAGACAAACGATCAGCAACATCGCCTGTTGCGCCTGTCTTTTGTATAATAGTGTCCATAGCTTCGTCAACTTCTGAGAATGCAGCTAAACCAGCAGCCCCAACTGCCATAATCGGCGCGGTAACGCCTACGGTCATTTTCTTGCCAACGCCCGCAACCTTTTCGCCAGCTTCTTCAATTTTTTGTAACTTTTTGGCTGTATCAATAGATACATCACCTTGTTCTTTCAATGCTTCATTTGTTTCATCCAAAGCGGCTTTTAATTTGTTTTGCCCGGTTTCGGATTCAAGCATCTTCTTATAAAGTTTTTCAGATTCTGCTGAATACTTGCCGGTTTCTTCAACCGATTTTTCATATTGTTCACGCAAAAGTTGAGTACGCTTTTCAGCAAGCGTCAACTGGGTTTCTAATTTCTTTTTGGTAACTGTCAACTTCTCAGTTGCAGTCGCATTTTTATCCATAGCAGACATCTGATTGTTGAATTCAGTTACTGCTAAGTTCATTTCACGATTGATCCCCTTGATCGTTTTAGAGTAATTGACTTCTCCATTTGTCTTGAAATTCAAGACAACATCGGTTTCTCTTACACTTCCTGCCATATTCTACTCTCATCTCCTTTGCATTTTCTGTCTTCTGATCGCAAGAAATTCGTCTTGCCTATTCTTCATTTCTTGCATTAATTTATCGTATTTCACACCATCTACTTCATTGCTTTCCTGAAATTCATTTATTAGGAACTCACAAATTTCCATTCTTTTAGAAAGCAAAGAAAAATAGCTTTTAATATACTCTCGATTAGAACTGTTCTTCTTCTGGATCAGCCTTAAATCTCGCTCGATCGCTTTTAACTTCCGAAGCAATTCTTTAAAATTAGAAATCGTTTCAAAAGATTTGCCTAAGTCAGTTTTTGCTGTGTGTTGATACCAAATGTTATCCGCCTTATCCCGCAAAAATTCTAATCTATTCATTTTTATCCCTCGCTCATTCTCTGGTTGTTAGAAAGTTCATAAATTCATCTACTTCTGGACTTCCTATTTTTGTTTTATCATTCTCGACTACCAATCTAAGCAATTCTTTAACTGCGGCAGTATATCTATTGATCATCGTGTTATATGTCTTGACTGAAGCCGATTCTTTGTAAAACTCTTGGCTGCCATTCTTGAAAAGTTCAATTGACCCATTTTTATTGATATCTTCTTCAAGTTCTGACAAAGTAACATTCATAAATGAAACTCGCTCAATCAAACCTTTGACTACTTCAGCGCTACTACTAGGTACTCCGTCCATCAATGTTGTTAGTCTTTCTTTCTCAGCCGCTATTCGTGCTTCTTTTGCTTTCTTTTTCAATGTTTGCCCCCCTCCCGTGTATGGCCCTGTGTGTTTTTCGGAGTTCCATCCCCGATTCCTAACCGATTTATTTTTTATAAAAATAACGGGGGGATAAATCAATCCCACACCGTTAATCATTTAATTTATTTTTTAATTTCAAATTTATTATTTGGCATGCCATTCAGTCTAATGATTTCATCTAAGTAATCACTCACTGATCGTTTAACATCATGGAAATAAGAACCCACCACCGAGGCGTAGCCCCATCCTCCTTTGTAATATTCTCGCTTAACATTATCCAATATGTTTTTGTTCTTAATGCCCAATACATCTACAAGTTGTTTCATTGAGCTGTTATGCGATTTAATTAACTGATCATTTAATTGTAACAGTCTAGTGGTTTCTGTTCCCAGTAAAGCAGTTACTTCAGCGAATCCTTTGTTGTCGAATAGTTCTTTTGCTTCAGACAATAAAGCAGCTTCTTTTCGGTTTGTTTCATTTTTCAACTGATTGATATAATTCAGATAGATACTATTGGTAATCTCACCACGCTCTTGATACGCCTCGGCAATCACCTTCTCAAGATCCTCAATATCCTTATTCGCTTCTTTGTTAGCCTTGAATGTTTCTAGGCTATACTTACCTTTTGCTGAAGCTTTCTTGTCTCTCTTTTCAACCAGACTGTCTAGCTCTTTCTCCAACTCATTGATATTGATATCGATCTCTTTTAATTCTTTTACCTCTGGTGTGGTTACTGTGTACTCTACTGTCATGCTTGATTCGCTCCCTTGATTTTTTCTTTTAGTTTACTTACTACTGTTTTCTTAGGTTCTTTGATCTGTGTTACTCGTTCTTTCTTATATTGAGCCAACAACTCTCTGCGGCGCTCGATGGCAATTTCATTTGTACTGTCTTCCTCGATCAGCTTATTTAATTCAACCAGCGATAGCTTTTTAATAGCATCTGGATTTTCTTCCAGCTCTTGCTTCATTTGTTGTTCTTCAAGGTATTCCTTCCATTCTCTATAGCTAAAGAAATCATCTTCTGTTTTCATTTGCCAACTCCTCTACTTTCTTACGAGTATCAGGATCTAACCCATTCGTGTTCTTTGCTACCAAGGTGAGCATTGCTTTGCGTTTAAACTCAGCGGTACAAATGCCTTTAAGCAAAACCAACTTCTTCTTATCAGCTAACAATCCATCCCGATCCTCATTTAGAGCATTCTCCACTTGCTCAGGACTTAGCCCTGTGACTTCGCACAAATGCTTCTGTTTGATTTTGCGTGTCTTCATAATCTCTACAATAGTCATTTACACTTTCCTTTCTGCTTAATCAGTCAAACCATATATCAATAAACTTTATATACTCGTCTCGAGGTTCCATTTTCTTTAATCGAAGGTACATCTTTAGCTGGCGACCCTGTGTAGAGTCCTGTTTAAATCTTTTCGCTTTGGATCTATCTTGCGTAAAGATATAAGAATCTGGATCCGCACGCTTTCCCTCGATAATTTGATAATCCTTCAAATAAATGGTCCCAACGCCTAGAATGTATTCCTCAAGTTCGTCAGCATCAATTTCGATAAACTCTTTTCTCAATCTATTAATAATAGTCTGTAATTTCGCCTCTGACTTGCTCCTGATTTTTCGATATTCAAGAACAGATATTCCTCTTCGGTCAGCCAATACTTTATCTGTTATAGGTATATAAGTTCGATAACCGTTATGCATATAACTAAAGTTGGCACCTTGTTCAGTTTCGTAATACTTCTCAGAAAGAATTAAAACATCTTCTTTTGGCAGCTCTTTTAAAGCAGTAAATAGCAAACGAGCATATCCTGCTGTATTCCCCTCTTTCAAATGATTTCTATTTACCACAAAGGCCTTCCATTGAGTGAGTATCCATTTTGGGCGAATGTCATAATCATAAACCACTATCCAAACACCTCCGCCATTAGTGCAATATTCGAAAACAAATCGTCTGTTAATTCAACCTTTTCTTGCGGCACTTCCCATTCATATCTGAACGCCATAGCTGTTTCTATCTCGTATATTTCATCGAGTGCTCTCTGTTTCAAAGATGGGCTTTCAACCCCTTTTAAAAGGCTCTCACGTTCAGTTACAGGCAATTCATCTAAGAAGTGCATAAAATGCTTGTGCCTAAACTTCCACCGCTCTATCCGCTTGTCAATGAGCATACACGCTTCAACGTTATCTGCTACTAAATAATCAATCTTGGGAGCTTTTGCATGGATAGCAATTTCATCATAGGCAATTCCTGTGCATAGGCTTTGGCAATAAAGCTCTTGCCTGATTAATCGTTTTTCTTGTTCCAGCTTTCTGATATAAGCCTCTATGTTCAAATAGCGGTTTAAATTGTATTCACTATCCATGCTTCCCTCCTAAAAAACAGTGTTTTATTATGTTGCGGCTTTGATCGTTGGTCTAGCTTGGGATTGTCATCATCTAGGACGGCTTTTTCAGCAACCGCAGTATACAGTTTTCAAAGGACAACTAATAATAAAAAACGGACACGAGACGTCTGCCATATTACTGGCTTTTTTCGTCTCATATCCGTTGGTTCTTCCTAATCAGATATTATTATTAAGTTGTCTTTATTATACCATATTCGAGCGATAAAATCTTTATAAAACGTTGATATATCAGCTTTTAAAACACTTTTTTCACTCTAATTTATTTGTTGTTTTCGTCTCATATCTGACTACTTGACCATCTTTTACGATCAGGATAATTTCCCCATATTTAGGTAACTCGACACCCACTGTTTTTGTTTGTTTATCAATATATAGTTTGTCCATACTCATTGTTCATTCTCCTTATTTTGCAATTTTTAATGATTCTTGCCAGTTTTTTAGATCTGCTTGTTCGATATTCGTGATTGTTTGTTCCATGCTCTTAAATTGGTTCTTGAAAGCTTGAAGACCAATAGTCCGTTCAGCTTCGTTGGTAGCGATAAACATGCCGCCTTCGTATCCTCTGACAGAAACAATAGGCACTCCTTTTGCTCGCAGCATTTGAATAACTGCTTTTACGTCTCTTTCTTCCAGATCAATAATTGAACATATATCAGGTACTTTGATTTTCCTTTCAAACCCTCTTGGTATTAATTCAAGTACCGATTGTTCAATAATCGTAAGTTCTTCCATTACATGCCTCCGCTCATTTTTTAATTTTCCTCAAACATTGGATAGTCATTTGGATAGAGATTATGACTTTTGAAATCCAAATCGTTTCTTGTGGCCAGCTTGATAATATAACCAGTTTTTTTAAACGGTGAATGTGGGTTAGTGCAATGCGCCACCCTATGTCCATCTTTCTTTCCGTGAAAATGCCATTTAAAACAATATGGACACCAAACTGCATATTGTGATCCTTTTTCATAAGCTAGTAAAATTGGATACGTTCTTTCCCTCTTGTTAGTTCTCATAAAGTTCACTCCATTCGTTTCTTTATTGAATAATAATTTTTCTGAGTTACTTGTCTGGACATTGTCTTAATATTGTCTGGACAATGTACTATACACCCCTTTCTAAAGTATCATTCCTGCTATTACCCCCATTTCCTCGGTGCCAGAAAAGAATCTATTAATATTTCCATCACCATAGTTTTCCTCTTCAAAATATCGATCGATTAATTCTCTCCAATCCCATGTTTCTAAATAATCCATATATCTGATCATTACTTCTATCTTCGTAAGTTGTTTATGGCTTATTCTGGGATGAAACTTTTGTAGAGTATCACGATATTTTTCAGAATATCCAACAATTACATTTATCACCCGTTCTGATTCCTCATCTACGATATCAAGTCCTTTTAATATTGACTTATAATCATGAATGAAATAAGTAGTTGTGAGCTCTTTTTTCTCAGAAAAAGAGTTATCCTTGTCGTCGTCAAGGTTATTGTTTTTTTCAGTATTATTAATCTCAGTATCATTAGGTCGGATATATTCCGACTCTTGAATCGGAGATTCTACGATTCCGTAATTTATCTTACATACATATATCTTGTTAGGTTTATTCAACCCTTGTCGTTCTTCCTTGATCAAATCAGCCTTGATCAACTCTTTAAATGCGTTCGTCACTGGCTTGTCTGACAAATTAAGCATTTCTCCTACATGCTTCCTAGTAAATAGCAAGAAAACTTGCCCATATTCGTCAATCCAATTATTCGTTCTTGATAATTCCTTTCTATCTAGCAAGAACGAGTAAATCATTTTTGCACTTATGGATAAGCCTTTATAGGATTCATTAATAAAAAGCTCTTTGGGCAATTGATAGAATCGGTGTGAGTTTTCTTCCGCTACTGTATAGACATTTTCATACTTCATTTGCGGCCTCCTTGTTTGGATAGAGCGCATCAGAGACAGCTTGTATTTGCCCTCGGATACTTTCTAAGGCCTCACCTATTTCGTCATGCACTCCAGTTCCCAATTGTTTGTTTAAAGAAAATGTATCTTCAGTTACTCGTGAATATTCGATATTCTCGATAAGATGCTCGATGATTTTTAAATCATTTACTCTTGCTGCAAGGTTCTTAGAACTGGCCAGTAACTTCTTTTCATTCATTGTTAGATCCTCCTTGTTCCAAGTTGATCGCGTAACCCTCCGCATCAGCCGCATGTCTTCCTGATAGCTCTAAAATAGATACTAGCAATGCATTTGCCATGTTTAAATCTTCTGTAGTAATAGTTCCTTGCGTCGACATTTGATTGTCAAAAAAAGCTTTAAACCCCTTCAAAGCAAAGTCAACATTAAATGCATCAGTAACTAAATTTTCAATTCCTAAAATATTTTCCATATTTAGTGCGCTCCATTCTCTAATTGTGATATACTAGAGAAAAGAATATAGGTATAATACCTACTTGTTTGCCTTTTGCTGATTCTCGCCAAAGAATTCTACAGCATAGGCTTTTTTCTTTCCTCTAGACATTGCATTCTCCTAAGTTTTTGCCATCTTTATTTTAAACAGCTTCTCTTGCGATCTCAGGCGCTTTGAGCGTTGTCTGATAGATTACTCCATTATTATCCAAAACCCCCTTAATCTGATCATAAGACATCCCTAGACTTACCATAGTAGCTATCTGTCCTTCTCTTTCGTTAACAGCTTCCAACTCTTCCTTCGATAAATAATCCATGATAGAAAAATTTTTATTTACATTACGTGCTTTTTTGATTTGTGTCGCATTAAATCCAATTGCTGACTTGTAACAAAGGTTAGTAAAATGTTTATAGAAATGATGGGAAAAATCTGCTTCTTTTATGGCATCAGTCATGGATAATCGAACTTTTTTGTTCCTATCTCTTTCTATGCGCCTAGCAATAAGTTGGGCTTCCATTGAATAGAATTGTTGGACCAGCTCAACTTTGAAATCAACAACCTTAGGCGAATTGTCTAGAAATACAATCAGCAACGTTGCTTGTTCCCTATTCAATCGATAAATTTTCTTTCGTGCCTTTCCTGACGGTCGGATTTCAAATCCGAGCGTTCCAAACTTCTCCAGTCTTTTTTTATGAACTCTAATTAGGCGAGTTACGCTTGATCGACTATTCCCCGAATACTCAGCGATAATTTCATCAGTGGTAAAAGGTTCTTCATTAATATTGTTCGATTCCAAAAATACTAGTTCATTCACTGGACCACCTCCGCATATTTTTTGATTCAAATTATCTTTGAATTGTTTTCGATATCATTACTTTGATATAATTAATTTAAAACTGGTGGTGCTTATATGGATCCTTACGTAAGTATTGATAAGTCAGCTATGAAAGCTCTCAAATACATTTATAGGAAAACACATTACTTATCAAAACAAGGTGTTTCTGAAGAAAAGTTGAGAAAAAAATTTCCCAATTTAGGAACATCATTTTTTGTGATTAAATATGTTAACGCTGGATTTCTCTTAGGAAAAGATAGTAAGGGGAATTACTTTACAGAATGTCCAATTCCTTTCTCTTCAGACTCAAACTACCGTTATTACACAACAAACATTTCGAATAAGTTGGTTGAGGACAAAAAGCGAACAAATATGCTATTTTGGTTTCCTTACCTTCTAACTACATTTATTGCTGTAACAAATCTATTCGTTAGTATCGTTACTCATAAATCTGAGATCGTCGAGTTCTTTAAGATGCTGTTCAATTAGCAGCGTCTTTCTTTTTTCAACGGCCAACTCTATAATTCCAAGAGCATGTTGTATTTCATCTTGTTTGGTTCTCTTGCGAAGCCACCCTGTTGAAATAAGCGGTAACTCGTCATAACCTAGCGGCTTTGGCAATCCTATCTCTTCATCCCATTCATATTTCCTGAATTTATCTCTCGCTTCTATCAGTTTTCTAAGGGATAATACATTCGGATTAAAGTTGATTTCCACTTGGCCCATCTCCTTGTCAGTTTAATTTATCGCCTCAAGCATCCCATTCAATTCCTAATAGCATAGCCAACAAATCAATTTCACGATACAAAATATCTTGATACTCATTAAGGGTTAGGTTTCCCTCTATTTCTGCGGTTGCAAGTTCGTTTAAACTTTTCACAACAGAGGTAACCGTTGGCTCTTCAGGTACCAATCCTTGACACTCCATTTGTTCGTGCAAGGAATTATAAACATCAGTTAAATCTTGCCCCTCGATATTTGCTAATTCTGCCGCTGCTTCCTTTGAAATGACTTCTCGTAAAGCTTTTTCGATTGCTTTGTTTTGTTCAAAATCCATAGTTTTCTCTCTCCTTTTTTGTATTAATTGTCAGTTGTATTTTCGACATTTTTAATGTCGCTATACTAGCCTTCAAAAATTGTTACATGCATTTTGTAAGTGTTTCTTGTCGGAACCCAATCTATTTTGGCGTTGGTGGTATTTATTTTGATTTCAAATACTTAATAATGTCTGATTTGAAAAATACTTGTTTGCGTTCACTTAACATTTTCCCTTTAGGGAAGTTTTGATCAGCTAGTAACTCTTCAAGGTAAATAGCTGAAACTCCGAGCCACTTTTGCAACGCTACTTTAGTTGTTAAGATGTCCGAATCAACTTTGCTTGCGTTTCTCGCCGCCACAATTGCCTCTATGATCGCTTCAAAAACACTATCGGATATTTTGTTTCAACTGTTCATTAGAAAGCGTGTGAGACACTTCTAATTGCATTTTTGGCACTTCAGCCGCTTCCATTTAATCAACTCCTGTATATTTTTTCGACTTCTCGTTAATCAGCCAATCCACCAATTTTTTATAGACCGATTTTCGAACGAACAAAACCTGCTCATTTTCTACTTTACCTAGTGTTTTAGCTGAAATCCCTGCTTCTGCAGAAGCTTGAGCAAGTGTAATATTTTTTCTTGCGCGTCGTTCTCGGAGCTTCGCAGCCATTTCTTTGTCAATTTCAAACATCCCCCTCACCTCACTCTCTTTATGTGAGTATAATACACTCTCATTTTGTGAATGTCAACAAAAAATTCTCAATTCGTGAATTTTAACTAGCTTTTTTACCTTGGTTCTGTATAATAAAGCTAAAGATTTATAAAAAGGGGTTTTTTTATGGCTAATAGAATTGGTGAATTAAGAAGAGGTAAAGGTTTAACCTTAAAAGAAATGGGTGAGTTACTCAATATTAGAGACAATACTTTAAGTCAATATGAAACCGGAAAGAGAGAACCGCAATTAGGGACGATGATTGAGATCGCAAATTTCTTTGGTGTTTCTTTAGAATATCTAATGGGTAAAACGGACAAACGAGATTATCCATTAGATACTGATGATGATGCAATCAAACTTTTACAAAAAATAGAAAGTAAAGAAATCTCTTACTATGACATTTCCACTGAGACTTCACTCAAATTAGCATTATGGTCTGTTGAAAATCAAAAATTATTAAAAGAGAAGTATCCAAAACTATTTGAACAAGCTAGCTTCATTATTAATCACATTCAAAGCGAAAATCGTTCTTTAAAGTGGTACACAGACTTAAGAAAGAAAGATAATGCTAAATTAGACAGAATTATAGAGTTACTGGAGTTAACCTTGGATGACGAATTTAATGGCGCTTCAGTAAGTGACGTATTAGAATTTTTAGAAGAGTCTGAACGCATATCGTATGAAGATTTAAAAAAGACATTAGAATTCATGAGAAATTGCGATGACGATACCTTAGAAGATTACTAATCCTCCCACACGTTCAGTACTGGTAAGAAATACAAAGACACGCAACTTTCATATCTACTCTAATTGGCGTTGGTGGTAGATAGGAGTACAAACATGACAAAGATACAGAAGTACACAAAGAAAGACGGATCAACAGCGTACGAATTCAATGTATATCTAGGAAAGACAGATAATGGAAAGAACATATATCGAAGAAGAAGAGGATTTGCAAATAAGAAACAAGCACAAATTGCTTTGTCCAAGATAATTGAGGAATACGAGAATAACGGCTTATCAAATAAGCCTACTGTTATCACTTTTAAGGATTTGTATGATAAATGGTTAGCTCAGCATAGACTGAATGTAAAACCCTCCACAATAGCTTTGAATAGGCGTTTTGTCGAAGGTCATGTATTGCCGTACTTAGGAAATGTTAAGCTTGCATCTATAACGGTTATTCAATGCCAGGACTTGGTAAACAAGTGGTTCAAACAAGGTTATAAGCAATACAACTATTTTCGTAAAGTCACCGCTCAAATAATGCGGTATGGTGTGGCCATGGAAATTATGGATAGCAATCCAATGTCTAAAACGATTCTTCCAAGAGCCAAAGAAGAAGAGAAAAAACTGCAGTATTACACTAAAGATGAACTAGCACATTTTTTTGATTGTTTAAAAGAGTTCGGTAACTTTAAACAATATGCTTTTTTCCGCTTACTTGCATTTAGTGGTGCCAGAAAATCAGAGTTGCTTTCTTTACAGTGGAAAGACATTGATTTGGCTACCAAAAGCGTCTCTATAGGCAAGACACTAGCCCTTGATGAAAATACCAATATTATTATTCAAACCCCTAAAACAGCTTCTAGTACACGATCAATAAGCCTAGATGCTGAAACAGTGAAAGTCTTGGCCAAGTGGAGGGCGGTACAAAGAACAGACTACTTGAGCATGGGTTTCAATACTTCTAGCTATGATCAATACATCTTCACCAATGAGCGCAATGAATTGTATTATCCTCAAGTTGTGAATGACTGGCTAAAGTATTTGATAAAGAAATATGATCTGAAAGTAATATCTCCACACGCTTTCAGGCATACTCATGCAAGCTTATTGTTGCAAAGCGGCGTTCCTGTAAAAGAAGTCAGTGAACGATTAGGCCATAAAGATGTGAAAATCACTCTAGAAATTTATACTCATGTAATGCCTGAAGAAGCAGAAAAGACCGCTGATAAATTCGCCAATTTTGTTGGCTTTTAATCAAAAGCACTTACAAAAACACTTACATTCATAGTTTTAAGCAAAATAAAAAAGCTAGAACCCTTATACATAAAGGTTTCTAGCTTTAAAATAGGTGTTACCCCACACTACCTTCCATCTCATAACTTATCAATCGGTTTAGCTCGACGGCGTATTCCATTGGTAGTTCTTTGGTGAATGGTTCGACGAAGCCCATGACGATCATTTCGGTGGCTTCGCTTTCGGATAGGCCGCGGCTCATGAGGTAGTAGAGTTGTTCTTCTGAGATTTTTGAGACTTTTGCTTCGTGTTCTAATGATACTTGGCTGTTGTGGATTTCATTGAATGGAATGGTATCGGATTTCGATAGATCATCCATGATGATAGTGTCACATTCGATGTGAGAGATAGAGCCTGCGCTCTTCTTGCCGAAGGTGACTTGTCCACGATAGTTTACGGCGCCGCCGTCTTTTGAAATAGATTTCGAGACGATGGAGCTGGAAGTGTTTGGTGCGTTGTGGATCATTTTAGCACCTGTATCTTGGATTTGGTTCGCACCGGCAAATGCAATGGAGAGCATCGTACCGCGGGCGCCTTTGCCATCGAGATAGACACTTGGATATTTCATGGTTGTTTTGGCACCTAAGTTGCCGTCGATCCATTCGACTGTGGCACCTTCCAATGCTTTTGCTCGTTTGGTTACGAGGTTATAGACATTGTCGGACCAGTTTTGGATGGTTGTATAACGGCAGTAGGCATCTTTCAAGGTGAAAATTTCGACGATAGCTGCATGCAAACTATTACTGGAATAGGTTGGTGCGGTACAGCCTTCCACATAGTGGACGCTGGCACCTTCATCAACGATAATCAATGTTCGTTCGAACTGACCGGTGTTTTCGGCATTGATCCGGAAATAGGTTTGCAGCGGTACGTCAACGCGGACGCCTTTTGGTACATAGATAAAGGTTCCACCGGACCAAACAGCTGAGTTCAGTGCAGCCAATTTGTTATCGGTTGGCGGTACTAATTTTGAAAAGTATTGCTTGAAGATCTCTGGGTATTCTTTCAAGGCTGAATCGGTATCGGTAAAGATGATGCCTAACTTTTCAAACTCTTCTTTCATGTTATGGTAAACGACTTCTGATTCATACTGTGCCGAAGCCCCGGCTAAATAGGCACGTTCTGCTTCGGGAATTCCGATTCGTTCAAAGGTTTCTTTGATTTTTTCTGGTACATCATCCCAGTCTCGAGCTGGGCTGTCGCTAGGTTTTTGATAATATTTGATGGCATCGAAATCGATGTCGGACAGATCCGGTCCCCAGTTTTGCATGGGCATTTTGTTGAAGGCTTCTAATGACTTCAATCGGAATTCCAACATCCATTCTGGTTCTTGTTTGACCCGTGAGATTTCACGAACGATGTCTTCGGTCAAGCCTTCACCGGTACTAAATACGGGCTGCACGTCATCGTGGAAGCCAAATTTATATTCTTCTAATTCGGGTACACCCATGGTTCTCACTCCTTTGTTTTGCTGCAATCTACTCTACTTGATGCTCATCGGTTTCCGAGTGTCTGTGTTCCACATCTGATTGTTGGGTATCGTCGGCGATCGCTTTTTCCAATGCTTTCCATGCAAGGGTGGCACATTTGATCCGCGCGGGAAACTTAGCCACTCCTCCTAGCATTGAAGCATCACCTAGACGGTCACTGTCAGAAACAGTATGACCTTGGATCAATTCAGAAAATAAACCTGACAATTCTCCAGCTTCGGTCAATGTTTTGCCGATCACTGCATCTCCCATCATTGAAGCACTGGCAGTGCTGATAGAACAGCCTTCACCGGTAAATGCCACGTCTTTGATGGTCTTCCCTTCAACGGCGAGTTCTAAATGAATCACATCGCCACAAGTGGGATTATTCAATTCAACTTTATAGGTAGAATCTCCTAGTGTTCCGCGATGATGGGGGTGACTGGAATGATCTAATATGACTTGTCGGTATAAATTATCTAATTTCGTTAATGCCATGTTGGAAAAACTCCTTTGTTAACTTGATGGCGTCAACCAATCGATCGGCGTCCTCTCTTGTATTATACAGGTAAAAGCTGGCACGTGCAGTTGCCGGTACGTGCAAATAGTTTAAGAGGGGTTGTGCACAATGATGACCGGCACGGACAGCGACACCTTCCATGTCTAATGCAGTCGCTACATCATGGGGATGAATCCCGTCGATGTTAAAAGCGATGACACCTGTTCGTTTGGCTGCTTCTTGTGGACCATAAATCGTCAGTCCATCAATGGCTTGCAATTTTGGCAAAACATAAGCGACCAGTTCAGCCTCGTGTTGATGGATGGCCGCTAACCCAAGTTCACTCAAGTAATCTACCGCTGCCCCTAGCCCGATGGCGCCAGCTATGTTTGGAGTACCTGCTTCAAACTTCCATGGCAATTCTTTCCACGTGCTTTCTTGAAGATGAACGAAATCAATCATTTCGCCGCCAAATTCCACTGGCTCCATCTGATCTAACCAATAACGTTTGCCATATAAGACACCAATGCCGGTCGGGCCGCACATTTTATGACCAGAAAAAGCATAGAAGTCACAATCTAATGATTGGACATCAACTGACATATGGGGAACTGCTTGGGCGCCATCTACTACTATCACGGCTTGGTGTTGATGGGCTAGTTGCGTTAACTCAGCAATTGGATTGATCACACCAAGAACATTTGAGACATGAGCAATGGCAACCACCGCTGTTTTATCCGTGATCTGTTGACGTGCATCATCCATGTCAAGGATACCTTCTGGCGTCAATTGGATATATTTCAGAATCGCTTTCTTGCGTTTTGCCAGTTGTTGCCATGGGATGATATTGGAATGGTGCTCCATGTAAGAGATCACGATCTCATCACCTTCATTGACAAATTGATCCCCAAAACTGCGGGCTACCCAATTCAGGCTTGTCGTCGTACCACGAGTGAACAACACTTCGGCGGTTTCTTTGGCCTGAATAAAATGGCGAACTTTTTCCCGCGCGGCTTCATAAGAATGGGTCGCCCGTTCCGCCAATGTATGAACGCCACGGTGAACGTTGGCATTGTCATGATGATAATAGGCAGCGATCGTCTTCAAAACGGCTTCCGGCTTTTGGGTGGTGGCAGCATTATCAAGATAGACTAATGGCTCATCATTGACGACTTGATCCAAGATAGGAAACGCTTGTTTCACTTTTTGGGCATCGATCATGCAAGTAACTTCCCTTCAATAACAGCCACCAGTTCTTGTTGCACTTCTTTCACAGGAATGGCTGTTAAGACAGATCCCAGAAATCCGCGAATCACTAAGCGTTCTGCTTCTTCCTTGCGCAAGCCGCGACTCATCAAGTAGTACATTTCTTCTGGATCGACACGACCCACACTGGCAGCATGTCCTGCCGTAACTTCATGTTCGTCAATCAATAGAATCGGATTGGCATCGCCACGAGCTTGGTCAGACAACATTAAGACCCGACTTTCTTGTTGGGCATCGGCACCTTTGGCTCCTTTTAAAATATGTCCGATACCGTTGAAGGTCAAGACGCCGCGTTCTCTAATGACACCATGTTGCAAAATGTGGCCGATCGAATGTGGTGCTTTATTTGTCACTCGCGTATCGATCCCTTGTGTTTGCCGACCGGCACTGATAGCAACAGCTTTTACTTCAGAATGGGCGCCTTCGCCAACGAGGTCTGAATCAAAGTCAGCAATCACATCGCCGTCATTCATGACACCAATCGCCCAATCAACCATAGCGTCTCGTAAGACATAGCCTCGTCGATTCATATAGGTAGTGATATTGACCCCCAATTGATCAATAGCTGAGAATTTGACTTTAGCCCCTGCTTTGGCGATCACTTCTACAACGATATTTCCAGATAACTTTTTGGCTTGATCCCCTTTGGTTTGGAAACGTTCCAAGTAGCTGAATTCACTGTGCTCATCTGCTACGATCAAGACATGCTTGAAGAAATGCGCTTGGCTATTGCCATTATGATAGAAGATTGCTTCTAGTGGTTCTTCAATGATGACATTCTTGGGTACATATAAAAATAAACCACTATTCATAAATGCCGCATGGGCCGCAGTCATTTTGTCTTCATCCATTGGGACTGCTTTAGTCATATAGTATTGATTGACGAGTTCTGGTACTTCTCTCATTGCGGTAAACAAGTCCGTAAAAATGACACCTTGATCCACTAGATGTTGCGGTAATTGTTCAAAGACCGTTGTTTCATCAAACTGAACAACCGTTGGATGGCTATCCATTGCATCAAAGGATGGAACTGCCCCCAATCCTGCTGCCGCTGGATCAATCACGCCAGAGAATTCTTGTTCACCGACAAGTGCTGCTTCATTGATATTAAACAAAGGCCAGCGTTCATAACGGACCCGTTCAATTTTTGGAAACGGGAGTTCATCCACTTTTGCAAGGGCTGCTTGGCGGAGTTCCAACATCCATTCAGGTTCCTCTTTCAACGCTGAAAACACGTTGACTTGGTCAAGATAATCCTGTAATTTTGCCATTTGCCTTGCCTCCTTATGCTTCTTCTTCTTTGTAGTCGATCCCTAATTCTTTACTGATTCCAGCATAGCCTTCAGCTTCCAGGCGTTTCGCTAAATCAGCAGATCCCGTCATTACCACGCGACCTTCCATCATGATATGTACCACGTCAGGAGTGATATAATTCAACAACCGTTGATAGTGTGTAATGATGAGCGCGCCAAAGCCTTCCCCGCGCATTTCATTGACCCCTTTAGCGACGACTTTCAAGGCATCAATGTCTAATCCAGAGTCGATTTCATCTAAAATCGCAAATGTTGGTTCTAGCATCAATAATTGCAAGATTTCGTTCCGTTTCTTTTCCCCGCCAGAGAAACCTTCATTCAAATAGCGTTCTGCCATTTCTTCTGGCATGTTCAATAGATCCATTTTTTGATCTAATTTCTTTAGAAAATCCATGACAGAGATTTTGTCCTCTTCATCCCGTTTAGCGTTGATAGCAGCTCGCATGAATTCAGCATTTGTGATTCCTGGAATTTCACTAGGGTATTGCATCGCCAAGAACAAACCTAAACGTGCTCGCTCATCCACTTCCATTTCCAGCACATTTTCCCCATCGAACAAGATTTCTCCTTCAGTGACTTCATAATTCGGGTTTCCCATAATTGCTGCAGATAAGGTAGATTTTCCTGTCCCATTAGGTCCCATGATGGCATGGATCTCACCGGTTTTTAAAACAAGATCAACACCTTTTAAGATCTTTTTATCTTCAATTTGGACATGCAGGTTTTTGATTTCTAAAACTGACATTCTGTTCCCTCCAGTATCTTTTCTTTCTCACTATTTTAGACTAATTGAGAATGAAGTTCAAACGCAATTGCCTACTTTTTTAAAATTCTTCTAATCTAGCCCCTAGAGATACATTGGAATCATTACAAACTGCTGTGAGGATCCCCTTTGAAAGAAACTAAAAAAAGACACCCTCAGCCCCGACGAAAGCATGTGCTTTTGTCTTTAGGAACAGAGGGTGTCCTACTTGAAAACTCTAAGCTTGCACGAGCAAAATGATGCAATCAAAAAGAAGCATCAACATTTGCAAGCGGATGATAGAGTTGATTCATTAATTCTGTGTCGCTTTTACGTCCACGATTGGATAGTAGGATCACGCTGGTTTTGTTGTCTTTAGAAAACAACCCAAACGATTCGAATCCTCCTTTACCACCATGAGCCCGAAAATAAGTCCCTTTGTCATAAAAACCTGCGGCATAGGACCCGCCAGCGGCTGGTTGCCACATTTGCTTCAGTGAAGCTTTATCCAGCAGTTTCCCATTCAATAATAAATCATAATAGCGATACAAGTCGCCAACTGACATATAGAGATTTCCAGTTCCTACCTCAGCTGCCAAGTTGGCTGAGGAAATATTGTTAGGGTTCCCGTAAGGATCTGCTTCGCCATCCGTTTTGTAATTGACCGTAGGATGATCCTGCTGTAAAAAGGCTTTATACAAGAAAGATTGTTTCAACCCATTCTTATTGATAAAAAAATCCGTTAACAACGCATCATAACTTTTTCCTGATACTTTTGTCAAAATACCTGCCAGTAAATTGTAGTTGATGGGACTATATTTGAATGTTCCTTGGGTTCCGGATAAGACAGCATGGGTGGCATCCCAGTCGAGGATCTGTTGCACGTCTTCCAGCCCTTGCGGATTTTCTGAAAGTTTGAGTCCGGAAGCCATCTGCAGCATTTGCTGAATCGTAATCTTGGCAGCGCCTGGAATATACGGATAAAAGCGCGCTAATGTATCCGTCAAGGATAGTTTCCCTTCCTTAATTGCCCGCATGATCAAGACCGCCGTCAATCCTTTTTGCATCGAGCCAATATTGAATAATGTTGCCGGGGTGTTTTTGACATCAGCTGCTTTGTCAGCATATCCGTACCCTTTGTGCAGCAGGACTTTCCCGTTTTTTACAACCAATGCACTTCCAATAAAACCACTGGAAAGAATTTTCTGATCGTAGCTGGCTCCTTCGGCTGTGACGACTTCTTGGTCACTAATGAGATTGTCATAGTTCCCCGCATCCAACAAGTCCTGTTTCTTGTTTGCGGGTTGCTCCTTTTTGGAGGAGGAGCTGCTGGCAGTACTGGAATGTGCGACTTGCTCACTGTAATGATCAGAAGCAGCCGTTGGTTCCGTTGGCAAAAACAAGTAGTAGATGCCAATGAGACCACAAATGATTACCAGGATATCAATCCCAAGCAATAGTTTTTGAACGTTTCTTTTTGAGCGTCTTTTTGAGCGTCTTTTTGCATGTCTTTTCGTATGTCTACTCATTGAATGAAGCCTCCAGCATTCCTATTCTCCAACAGTCCTCCTTTTTCATTTCCCCTGAATATCTTTTGGTGCCTCTTGCTGCCAATTTTTGGAGAGAAAATAATGGTTGATTTCATACAACGGTTTTTCTTTGACCTTGGAATCCAAGAATGGCTGAATGTATTCATCTGCTGCCAACCAGCCACGCCAGCCTAAGTGAATCGTATCTTCCATGAAATAGGGTTGATTGCCCTTCGTTGATAAATCAGCGATATTCATGAAGCCCTGGCTTCTTAACTGGTAGCGGATCTTTTTGTCAAAACCGGACAACACCTCTTGCGGCAAGCCGGTATAATCCATCCACTTCTGATTGATGGGCGGAATCACAAATAAGACATCCACATTGTTGCGAGCAAATTCTGTCAGTACTAGTTGAAAGTCGCTATATTCTGGTCCAAAACGATAATCCCATTTCTTTTGAGAGCCTTTCATTTTATCTATGCGGCTTTGCAGATTATGTTGGTAAAAAGAATTCTTGATCCCTAAAGAATTATTAGTCGTTTCTGCTTTTCCTTCATTATCGGCTACTTGTTCTATTTGAGCGAGATTATAGGTAGAAGGTAATTTCTTTGCAGCAGCAGTGATTTTGTCAGTCAAGTTGTGCCCCAACCCAAGACCACTAAAAAGCTCATCTTCCCGTTTCAAAATAGATCGTTGCAGATCAATCTGTTTTTTCTGCCAATCAGTCGGTATCTTACCGGATTTCACTTCATTCAAGACTTGTTCCGTCAAGCTATTTTCTTTCACTTTCGAATAGTCTAAGAGACGTTCGGCATAGTATTGATCGGTGTCAGAGACTTTCTTTAACGAAGAGAGCCAATCGTACACATGCTGTTCGGAATAATGATGGTTGAAATAGTCTCCTTTCAACCCTTTAGGAACGAACCATTGAGGGGAAACGATGAAGACTGCTTTTTTCCCTGCTAATTCTTTCGCCATTGATTGAATGATGGCGTACTGGGTCAGCGACTGGGTGCCAGGTGCACCAATCAAAAATGGCGTATAAGAACGTTGATATTTCTGCGACAATACGGAAGGATGGGTGGCACTCACACGGTTTAATTCGGATGAGCCAAAAAATGGGACATATTTTCCTGTTGCTATTGCCTCATTTTTGATACGATCCCCGCGAAACACCACATCATTCATTGCCGTCGCCGCTTGAGCGATGACTTTCGGATCGTGGCTATTGATCTTCCAAGGGCCAAGGAAGAGTACCCCGACAAGAATCCCCACACAAAGAAGCGGTCCAAAAGCCGTGAGTAGTCGTTTTTTCATCATCGGCTTTGCAGCGTGTCGACTTTCTCAATGATTTTTGCTGGTGTATTCCACTCTGCCCGGTCAAATTCCGATACGGGAAATTCAATTCCTAACTGCCCTTCTAGTTCAACCAGCAATTGAACAGATCCTAATGAATCTAATAATCCTTCACCAAAAAGATCGATTGTTTCGTTTTCTTTTACTTCATCACTTCCTGTAACTGATTCTAAAATGTCTAATACTGCTTCTTTGGTTGTCATATTCTTTTCTCCTTTTATTTAACGAATAATTTGTCCAAGATTCCTGAGAAAATCAGAAAACTAAAGCAAACTGCTTGGAAGGTCAATACAGTGGACACCGCTTTGGTTAGGTTGTTCGATGGCAGATTTCCTTGTTTTTTCTTCCAACGGATCCACGCATCATTTCCGCAAATCAATGTCGCATGATATACCCCGTATAAAATGTAATACCAGGTAAGTCCATGCCAAATGCCCATTAACAAAAAGAGGGCAAAATAGCCGACATTGGATGCGACGATACGGCTTTTGAAAACTTTCTTCTTGATCAGTGTGAACATTAAACGCATGTACACATAGTCTCGGAACCAAAAAGACAGACTCATGTGCCAACGATTCCAGAATTCTTTGATATTAGGCGCCAGAAAAGGTTTATTGAAGTTAGCTGGTGTATCATAACCCATGAAGTTGCTGACACCAATCGCAAACAAACTATAGCCAGCAAAATCAAAGAACAGATACATACTATAAACATACATATAACTCAGCATTCCCCAAGAGAACAAGCCATTTTGCAGGGCTTCTTTGGTTACGATCGGCAGTAATACTTGACCGAGATAATAACCAAGAATGAACTTATACAGGAGCCCTAGCATGATTTTGGCGACTCCTTTGTTTAAATAATCGAGATACACTTCTTTTGTCGGCGGATTCAGCAGATCCTTCTCAAAGCGGCGATACCGATCGATCGGACCCGAAGAAATCGTTGGAAAGTATAGTAGAAACTGGATATAACGCCAAGGATGGTATTCTTTGATCAGTCCATCCCGTATCTCCATGATCATTTGCACTGATTTAAAGGTCAGATAAGAGATACCCAAGAAATAAATCAATGAGGCATGTCCAACAAAGAAAGGGGTGACTTTGCTCAATGCCAATGGTAAAATCGCTGCTACCACTGCACCATAAAAGACGCCTGAAGTATTTGCTCGTTGGCGATGCTGATAATAGCCATAGACGAGTAATGTCTGATACACGACGTATCCGATCAGCGCTAGCCCCTGTTGCCAATATTCACCACCAAAACTTACGTACAATACCACTAGTGTGAGTAACGTTTGATACCATTGCCAACGCTTTTGTTTGAACAGCAGCACAAGCATCATCGGAAGCAATCCTACCATTAGCCAAATGAAATAGGTGGGATTTGCATAAGGAATCATATGCTGCAGGTTCATGAAGGATTCACCTCATTTGTCAGCCATTTGCGGTCGATTTTGCCATTTGCCGTATGAGGCAACTGCTCAACATAGATAAATCGCTGCGGAATCATATACTCCATCACTGTTTCACTCAGTGAAGATTTGATGGCTTTTGTCAGTTGGAACTCTTTCTCGAAGGGGTGCGTTTCGGGAACGACATAAGCAATCAGCTGTTCCACTTTCTTTTCTTGATATTTAGGGACTACGACGGCTTGTTTGACCCACGAACTATTGCTTAAATGATGGTCGATCTCTTCTAATTCCATTCGATACCCATGGAACTTCACTTGAAAATCAAGACGCCCTTCATAATGCAACAAACCATCTTCCGTCATTCTGCCACTATCGCCGGTTCGATACGCTGGTTGCCCTTCATGGACAAAAAATGCCTCTTCTGTTTTCTCGGGATTGTTCAGATACCCTTTTGACACGCTAGGACCACTAATGATGATCTCACCTACTTGCCCTTTAGGAACTAGTTGATCTTCTTCCATAAAGAAAACCGTCGAATCTTCTTTCACATACCCAATTGGCACTCGATCATATTGCTCCAGTAATTCTTCAGTGATTTGCACTCCGGATACGGCAACAGTCGCTTCAGTAGGTCCATAGGTATTGTAGATTTTTGCATTTGGAAAACGTTCCAGCAGTGCGTGAGCGGTTTTTTTTGGTAGTTCTTCCCCACAGAATAAGAAACGTTCCAACTGAGGAACGTGCATCCCGTCAAAGGTCTCTTCCATCAAACATAGTTTCATAAATGAAGGTGTCGAGATCCAAACATTGATAGCCAATTGCGGCAAGGTTCCAAACAATGTTTTGAAGTCATTAATGACCGCCTTTTTTAAAGGCACCAAACAGCCGCCAGAAGTCAATGCTGGATATAACCCCATGACAGAGAGATCAAAGGAATACGGTGCCTGTGCCAAATAATGCATCCCTTCGCGTAAAGAAAAATCCTTCAATGTCCATTGCACGAAACTCAATAAATTTCCATGACTAATCTGAACTCCTTTAGGGATGCCGGTCGTTCCTGATGTGAAGATGATGTAGTAAATATCATCCTTCCCTAGTACTTTTGTAGTGCCTAAATTGCGCCCACTTTGATAGATTTCTTCCAATTGATTTATTTCTAGCATTGGAATCATTGTTTCCGGACCTTGCCAGTCAGCTACGCTAATGATCAAATCTGGCGTAACCACAGAGAGGATCAATTCAATACGCTCTTTTGGCGTGGTACTTTCAATCGGAATATATGCCCGACCTGTTTTGGAAGCTGCCAAAAAGGCTGTTAGCATGTCAAATTCTAACTCGCCATAAACCACGATCGGTCCGCGAGTTTCCAGAGTTTCCTCGAGATAGGCAGCTAATTGGTCGGATCGAGCTGCTAATTGTCCATAAGTATATGTTAGGTCATCTTCTCGGTAGGCAATCCTCTCTGGATCCTTTTGTGCCCATTCTTCAATGGCTTGCACAATATTTACCACGTTCATGAACATTCCTCCTAAAATTCATTATAGATAAAGGTGCCACCTTGCACGTTTTTATAATGATAAAGATAAATCAGCATCAAAATGATACAGAAATAAAAAAGGGTTTTGCCTGCAAAGAAGAGTGCTTGACGCACATGTTCATTTTTGATTCGTTGTTTCACCAAATCCCTCCTTTTCTTGCTATATTGATTCTAGAATGAAGGAGTAAATAATTGACCTTGAAATGTTAAACAATTTATAAACTGGCGATAAACTTTTTATTTCATTTATTAGTTTTTTTTTAATCTGCTTACATTTTTGTAATACAAAATGGCTTTCACGAACAAAATTGTCATCTCTTCATAAAAAAAGCAAGAATCTCTTTAAACAGCACCTATGCTGAAAAAAGATTCTTGCTGCTATATTTTTTGGCAGCAACTAACCACTTTGCTGCAATGTTACGCCTTAAAGCGATACCCTGCTCCCCAGACGGTTTGAATATATTGTGGATTGGTGGGATCTTCCTCGACTTTTTCTCTTAAACGATTGATATGGACGGCGACGGTTCGGATGTTGCCTAGTGCTTCCATCCCCCAGATTTTTTCATAGAGTTGTTCTTTGCTGAAGACGATCTCTGGATTTTCCATCAAAAAGAGCAATAACTCATACTCTCGATGTTTGCAGTCAACTTCGATTCCATCCACGTAAACCCGATGCGTTTGTGAATTGATTCGGATACCGCCTAATTCGATTTCACTAGATACAGTTTCTGTCTGTTGTCCGCGCTTGATCCGATTGTATTGTGCAATGTTCGCTTTGACCCGAGCGACAAGTTCGGTTGGCGAAAAAGGTTTCGAAATATAATCATCCGCACCTATACCTAAACCTCGCAGCTTTTCTAATTCTTCTGACTTGGCCGTGACCATAATGATTGGAATATCGACTTTATCGCGAATGTTTCGACAAATCTCATGTCCATCCATTCCTGGCAGCATCACATCCAATAGGATCAATTGGTATTTCTCCGTCAATGCTTCATGATAGCCCACACAACCGTCGTTAACGATATGGACTTCATACCCTTCCATTTCTAAAAAATCTTTTTCGATCATTGAAATATCTTCATCGTCTTCAATAATTAATACTCGTACACTCAACTTCGATCACTTCCTTTTTGATTTAACTGGGAGGGTGATAACGATCGCTAATCCCCCTGCTGGATGGTTGTACGCTTGAATCGTTCCATTGAATCCTTCAATGATTTTCTTCGAAATCGCTAAGCCTAAGCCATTGCCTTTGCTCGGGTTGGTTCTTGAGCGGTCATCGCGATAGAAAAGTTCAAACAAGTCTTCCAAATTCTCTTCCGAAACACCGCTGCCGTTATCAATGATCGACAAGATAAACTGTTCCTCAACTACTTCATAAGAGACGACCACTTGTTTATCGTTGCGATCCACATACTTGCGGGCATTTTCAAATAGATTTGTTAAGACTGTACGAAACTGAACTGGATCCACTTCTAGCGAAACGTTTTGATCCGTCGGTTCCAATAGAATCGTCAATCCATTCAATTCGTATTCCTGCTGGATAAAGCCGATGTATTCATCGATCAGTTTTTTACTAGTAGTTGTCACTAGATTGAAAGGAAATTCACCGGTATCCAACTTAGAAAACAAGAAAAGCTGTGCAATCACTTGGTCCAAATCATCGATCTTCTTTTTTACAATCGTAAAATATTTGGTCCGCATGGCAGGTGTATTAGCGATCCCCTTCTCTAATCCTTCGACATAGGCTTTGATCGAAGTCAGTGGGGTTCGCAGATCATGGGAAATACCCGCGATCAATTCTCGACGATTGGTTTCCAGTTTGTTTTGATTATCCATCATTTCTTTCAGCTGACGTGCCATACCGTTGAAGTCTTTTGAGACCGGTAAAAATTCATCTTGCTTCGTATACTGGATCTGATATTGCAGATCTCCTTCTCTGATTTTATAGAAACCTACAGTCAATAATTCCAAAGGATCGGTAATACTTCTTGTGAGATATCGCGTCAGAACACGGCTAGTAATAAAAATAATCGACAAAATCAAAATCACGACTAACACGATGATCCGAGACAACATCGCTTTGTAATCGCGATCCCATAATGGATCTTGATAATACAAATCATTGTAATAATTTGAATTGATCAAGATAATCTTGTAGTTGCTGGTATCAAATGTCGTAAGAAAGGTTTGATCTTTTAAGTAACTATGTTCTCCCTCTTCTTTAAGAGCAGTTTCTTTCATTTTTTGATCTGTTACTTCCCCTACAGACGAAATTAGCTTGTCGCCGCGATAAACCAGCAATGCAATATTTTTGCTATGATTGGTCTTTTTGAAATGTTGCATGTCGGCGACTACTTCTGCATCTGTCGTCTTCTCCGTATCCCATTTGATCACCAGACTTTCAACCGTCGCATACTGGGCACGAAATTCGGTATTCTTGATCATGGCTCCTTCATCTAGCCCCCAGAAATAACGCCAGACCATTAAAAAAGCAATCACTGAAGCTAATAAGCTCAATAAAACTGGGACAATAATCATCAATATATGCGATATAAATAAACGCTGCTTGATAGTCATTCTTTTCCTCTTCTCTTTGATAGCGATGATTCAACATAGTTATGCAGCCATCATTTAAAGTGTTCTCTTTGAAAAAATTGGGATCGCCTGTTTTCACGACGTGATCCGCCTCTTATTGAAAGGAGGTGCTGTCTATTTTTTTCGATTTTAGCCCATACTTGTAGGTACTTCAACCGATGCCTTCAGTCAGTTGTGAAAGAGTGAATTCTTTCTTCCTTGCACACGCAATGATCCGATTTCTTACCTTTTTAAATAAAGAAAATAAAATTTGATTATCAGAATAATAAAAACTGAGCCAATACTATAGTAACAGGAAATAGTAAACAAAAAGTAAACTATTGCTAAAAAGTAAATTAAATACGAAAAGTACAGCCCGGCTTCTCCCCCTAACGCAAGACTAGCTGCTAATTGCGGCAACTGTATTTGTTCTTTGAGACAGCTTTCGTTATACTAAAAAAAAATGGACGAAAGGACATACACTATGACAGTCAGAATTGAAGAAGTGTCCCAGTCTACTTGGCGTACAATTGCTGCCTTAAAAGTATCAGAATCCCAACATACTTTTATTGAAGACAACACCACCTCCTTGCTGGAAGCTGCATATGATACTTCTTTGCATTGGGTCCCGCTTGCTTTGTACAAAGAAGAAACCATTGTCGGCTTTGCAATGGTCGGTGCCTATAACGAACAAGAACAAAGTATTTGGTTGGATCGCTTGATGATCGATCAGCATTGGCAAAAATTAGGCTTAGGCAAGAAATTTATGCCGTTGCTCCTAGACTATCTTTTCTGCCATTGGACAGTGGAAAAAATCTATTTAAGTGCCCACAAAGAGAACAAAACGATCTTTTCGTTTTATACCGCTTTTGGCTTTAGGCATACCCACCACATAGATCCAGAAAATGGTGAACTGATTATGGTATACAAGAAAAAGACTGCGACAGAACCTTTCTAAAGGTTCTTCGCAGTCTTTTTGCTTGTTTCAATGAAAATGCGATAGTCGGGTTTCACCTGACACTTGGACTAATTTGAATCTGTCTCTATTCTATTCGATCAGTCACTAAAGGAATATCGATTCTATTACTTTTGATTTCGTCAGGGATCCTATCTGAATCATTGCAATTTAGTAAAGGAGTTAAGCGATCGTCTATCCTTTTTTCAATTGCTGCAAAAGCTGGATGATTCCACAGCAGCAAAAATGGTTTCAAAGAATTGATAGCAAATTTTAGCGGGTTCGGATTTATCTTGCTTTTCAAATCTAAAAATAAGAAATGGTACCCATTAGTCGCAGCTCCTAATCTTCTTATCTCTAAATAAAGATATTCCAAGTCTGCTCTTCTTATGTGAAATAGTTCCTGTTCCTGCTTTTTCATAAACAAACAATGGTTTTCCCCCAACTTGATTATGTCAATCGTATCTTCTCCAATGATACATTTGCAATTAGGCGTTCCAGCTGAACATTTGACAAACCCTTGAGGATATTCCTTGGCGTCAATTTCAATCAGTGCTGCTACCCGCTTTCCATCGAGTAACATTTTTTGGATGTCATTTGAAAATGTACTATAAAACCATGATTGATTACTCGTTTGCTTGTCCATTTACCCAGCTCCTCCCTGGCATACTTGTTCAAAAACGTTTGTCTATAAAAGGCGCCATTCTATCATTAAGAGTAGTCTACTATTAAGAATAGTCTACTTCTTACTTCTCAAACATACAATAACATTTTTTATTTTGAATATATTTTTTTAGCTTACTTATTTTGAGCAATGGGCTTCGCCCAAAGTTTCTTGCACCATCACTCGTCTTATTCTCACAAATTCCACATCATGGATTCTTCTCAAACTCCTATTCAATGAATATACAAAAGAAGCACAGAAGTAACTTTCTGTGCTTCTTTTGGCTTGTTTTGATTCCTCACTTTGCACGTTCTTTCGTGACGTTTGATTCGTCAATCATCAGCTTTTACTGACTGGAATCCATAGCTCGCTTTTGCAGTCGGGTTTAGACAAATCAGGACTTTCATGCCACAAAAGTTCGGGTCCTCCAGTTAATTGATAATCAGACATTGCCAGCCATTCGCTGTAAATACGCGCCCAAGTTTCTTGAACTGCTTCTGGAAATGGTCCTACTACTGTAAAGACTGCCCAATCAGATTCTTCCACTTGTAACACATCATAAGGTTCTGATGCTTTTTGGGTAGTTGCTACACCGACATACTGATCAAGCGCTGTTCCTTCCACTTCTCGTTCGACAAAATTTGCCGACACACTGATAATTCCTCGCGGCTGGATATTTGCCAGATTTTTGAGTTCCATAATGCGCTCTGGCGTCAGCTTTTCATACAGTGATGTCATTTGCGGATTCTCTCCCTGATACTGCAGCGTGATCCTTTTTTTGAAACCGACGATTTGAAAAGGTTCATTGTGCACGATCCGATAGTCCATTTTGTTACCTCCTTTGATTGTCAGCTGGAAAGTCATTGGTGGAAATGCTTTTAGAATAACATCCAGCTGTTTTGCTTGTGAGGGAGAAATGCCATGCATCCCACGAAAGGCTTTGCTAAAAGCATCCGACGAATCATAGCCAAGTAACGTTGCAGTGTCGATTACTTTCGCTCCTTGTTTCAACAAGTCTCCTGCCAAAACCAATTTCCTGCATCGCAAATATTCGCTTAAAGACATACCCGCCAAATAGGAAAATACCCGCCGAAAATGATATTCCGAACAACCAGCTAATTTAGCCATGTGTGTAAAATCAATTTCTTCTAACAAGTTTTCTTCTAGATAGGCCATTGCCTGATTCATATTCTCTAAAGGATTCATTCGTCTTCTCTCCCATCTCCTACACAATAACAAAGTTCAAAGAACGTCACCCGGTATTATCGTTGCATGTTTTATCGGTTTTAGTCAAAAGTATTTTTTGATGCCCCAAGTATAGCATAGAACAAGAAATTCCTTTAAATGCATGAACGTTCTCTATGTTTTAAAAAGTGTATTTGTAAATAGATCTATTTTTTTGAGCTGTCGATGTACTGATTCCTAAAGACTACCGCACACAAAAATACCAAAACAAGAAGATAGGCTCCTTGTTTTGGTATTTAGTCGTTTACTCATCGATCGTTCTTAATGAACAATCCTTGTCTCCACTTAAGAATCGACATCTCGTAATCAAAAAGAACTGCTACCTTTTATTTTCGTCTTTTTATTAAATAGAATCCAATAAAGCTGACTAATCCAATTCCTATAAGGTTTAAATAACTTTTTGATACGTCATTGGTTTGTGGTAATTTTGCTTTTGATTCTGAATCTTTTTGATAATTTGTATTTTCTTTCTTAGATGTTGATGTCTTGTTTTTTTGCTCTGAAGTGGATGTTTTTGCTGGAGAAGCATCTTTTGTATATACATATGTGATGGTTTGCGGCTCTTTCCCTAGCTTTCCGATCCGATTTTCTGGTAATTGGCTCTCATCTAGATGATAACCATTGATCGACAACTGATATTCTTTCGTAGTAGCATCATAGTGATCACCGATATTTCCTTGAATGGTTTTCGCTGCATGAATTTCTTTGCCGTCTTTGTCAACATAGACAACTGTCACAGCTGCCGCTCTTTCTGAATCTTTGCCTTTATCCGAATTCTTCGTATACACATATGTCACGGTTTGCGCTTGATCACTCATTACTCCAGTGCCATTCTTTGGCAACTGTTTCGTGTCTAATGTATAACCATTGATCGTTAGTTTGTATCCATCCGTCGTAGCGTCGTAGTCATCTCCAACATTTCCTGTAATGACTTGTGGTGCGTGGATCTCATTTCCATCTGTGTCCACATATTCTACTGTGACATCTGCGGCTGCTTCTTGATGATTGATCGCAAATTGATGCAAATAGGTACCTGAAGAAATCGCGTAGAAGCTAAACCCATCTGGTTGTGCATATGTCCCGGCTGGATTATTCAGACGTGAATTGTATTTCATCGTATGAATACCTTCAAATTCTTCTGGGGTTATATCAGACACAGTGACGTCTTGATCTGTAATAGATAGCTGAGAAGAAGGAAGTTGAACCCCGTTTAAGTCAAAATACGTTTGGCTTTGACTATTGGATGTTGAAAAAGGTGGAACATAGCCATCAAAATTTGTTAGTCGATTGGGCATGATCGAAAACGGGACAAAAAATGACTGCGTTGCAGCATCATAATTCAGCTCCTTAGCAGATATCGTAGTCACTCCATCACTTCTTCCTGTATTCTGCCCATAAGCCGCCAGATTTTCTAAGACAGGAAAATTGTTGATAACGGTGAAATCGCTGACCGCACAAAATTGAATCCGTAATTCCTTTAAATTCGGCAATGTAGCCAATGGCGCAATCGTAGTAATATTCATATTCGACTCAAAAGTAAGTGATTCTAAATTCTTCATTTCAAGTATCTTCGGATAGACAGCATCTGTGACATTAGCAGAAGAAAGGTTCAATCGAGTAAAATTGTCCCCAAAATCAGGAACATTGTCATCTGTAACATTCGCTCCCATTAAATAAGCATAGACTAAACTATCTATCTTAGTTAATACCGAAAAATCAGAAATCTGATTGGTTCCATTCATGTAAAAGGAAGACAGGCTTGTGGCATACTCCAAACCGGACAAATCAGCAAGAGCTGAATCAGTCGAATAAATATAGATTGTCTGCATTTTACTGATTTTTTCTTTAGTGATTTCTGATACTTCGATTCCTAATGCCTTCGCCACTATTGACTGTAATGTAGGATCTGGTAACCAACTAGAAACATCCTCAGTATTGGCTTGATTATCAGGCAACGAATTTGCGAACTGTTGAGCATTTGATGGCAACAAACTTCTAGCTGATTTTTCCTTTGATTTGGCAGAACTTGTATCTGGAATCGATGATTCTTCTGTACCTACTGTTGATGCTGTTGATGTTGTTGATGCTTCACTCTCAGAACTTGATTCCTTTGAATCAGAAGTAACACTTTCAGAGGTAGAAGATTCAGTAACAGTCTCAACTGAATCGTTGCTAGTTTCTTGGGTGGTGTCAGACTGTACAGAGTCGTTTCCCTCCGCTGCTAGTACTGTCACTACGGGGGTAGCCAGTGGTGAATTTAATAAGACAAATAAAGATACATAGCTAAATATTTTTCGTTTATTTTTGATCTCCTTTTTTGCTAATCATTACCTTTTCTTTTTTTAACCATATTCTCATTTTAATAATAATAATCCTAAAATGGAAAATAGTAAAGTTATAACTTAACTAGTGAAATATAGCACGAACGTTACGCACTTTTCACACCCCAATCACGCCATTTCATTTGCTAAAAATTAATAACTACTGTATCTGTAGACCAAAGTATTTCTAGGAATAATGGTAGCAAAAAAAATAGCTGTACCTGCTTTGACTTTGCTTCAAACAAAAATCAGTGTATCTACGCTTACTCTCCCATGACTTTCAAAAAAGGATTGCATCTAAAATTGTAAATTGATCAGCTGAAATAAAGCTGCTTCTTAGCTTCCTCGTCTTTCGATATTGTGGAGCAAGACAATCAATAACAGTTGGCGACAAAAAAAGACCAGCAAGGAATATCCCCAGCTGGATCCACAAATAGATATTTTTTACGTTTTAGCAGTTAGATCTGTTATCGATGCCAACAGACGGAACAAAAAATCCCGTTTATTGGTACAGTGCAGTTTTTTTCTTACCTGCCCATTCTTTGGTTCCATTCTTCTCGCAGCACACCGTATTTTACTGAGTCATAATAGTGGCCTTCCCAATAACGAACTCTACGGATTTGTGCTTCTTTCGTCATGCCCAGTTTTTCCCCAACCTTCATCATCCGGTGATTGCCTGACCAAGTCGTATATCCGATCCGTTGGATGAGTGGTTCTTGTTCAAATAAGAATGTGATCCACAAACGCATCGCATGACTACCGACCCCATGATTCCATATAGTGGCATCATAGATTGCTACACCAAATTCAAGCCATTGATGCAGATTGCCATCTTCCCAATATGCAGTGGCGATTCCTACAAGCCTTCCTTGATAATAAATAGCCTTCCGTAATGGATTATTTAAACAATTTTTGCCAAATCCATTTTTGAATTCTTCCCAGGTTAGGATAGGGTCCTGAAAATAAGGTCCATCCCACTTTTTCCACTCTAAGTCAGCTTTAGGACCATAACTGATCGACCAAAGAGCAGAAAGGTTTTCTTCGGTGATTGATTTCAATTGTATATGATTTTTCATCTTTCTCCTTTTCAAACATCAAACTGCTGAAAAATAAAACTGAAGCTACTTGTTTTTACCAAACAAACGTTGAAAAAAGCCATTTTTTTCGGACGCTGTTTCTTTGACTACCACTGTACCATCGGTGTCCTTCCACTTTCTCTGAAACGTAAGATTATCTTGTAAAAGTAATCCATTTAACTCGAGGATACCTTTTAACCCAGCAATCGTTCGGCGCAACTCACCGTCTTGTTGACCATAGAAATCCTTCTTCCCAGCATCTTCAAGTTTTTCTAGTTGCCGGATTAACTCTCGAAGTGTTTGAGCCTGATCTCCCAGAATAGCCGACATCTCTTCCACTTGACGTTCTTCTATCGTTGGTGCCGTTTCGTAAATAGTCACTAAAGATAAACTATCGACATAATCCTTTAAGTCAAAAAGAAACGTTTGGCTTGCTTCATCTTCAACCATTGATGTTTTCATTAAATAGTTTTGTAACGCTTCCATTTGTTTTTGCTGAACGAGTAAATCTAACACTAAGGCCTCTGTGTCCATCGGTACCACCTCCTACTCTATTGTTGCGTTTTTCTTTTGCTTCGTCAAGAAAAGCTTCGAGAATAATGTTGAAAAACAGACGGGCTGAATAGTAATTGTTTTCTCTACTGTATATTACATATCACATACCACTTCTTTTATAGTCAAATTTACTAGTTTCTGCACCACCCTACAGTTAACTCAATTCATTGTATCTCTCAACTACAAAAAATATCCCCTCGGCAGCTAAGATACCGAGGGGATTGGTGCATTCATTGCTTAGCCGTTATAAGCATCCACAATGATTTGTTTCAATTCAGAAATCAATGGTTCTTTAGGGTTCGCAGTTGTACATTGGTCTTCGTAAGCCAATTCAGCCATACGATCTACAGTTGCATCCAATACTTCTTGAGTCACGCCTTGTGCTTTCAAGTTCATATCGATACCAACGGATTTACCTAATTCGTAAACCGCAGTTGCTAATGCTTCAACTAGTTCCGCAGTTGTTTCTCCTTTAAGACCTAAGAATTTCGCAATGTCTGCGTAATCTGTGTCAGCACGGAAGAAATCATATTTAGGGAACATCGCATGTTTTTGAGGATCTTTGGCATTGTAACGGATAATATGCGGTAAAAGAATCGCATTGGTACGTCCGTGAGGAATACCATATTCTCCCCCAATTTTGTGAGCAACTGAGTGACAAATACCTAGGAATGCATTGGCGAAGGCCATACCTGCCATTGTTGATGCGTTATGCATTTTTTCGCGAGATTCCATATCCGGTGTTTTCACTGATTTTTCTAAGTAGTCAAAGACTAACTTGATTGCTTGTAAGCTCAACCCACGAGTGTAATCAGATGCCATTACCGACACATAAGATTCAATCGCATGGGTCAATACATCCATACCTGTATCTGCTGTTACAGAAGCAGGAACTGACATGACGAATTGAGGGTCAACGATCGCTACATCTGGTGTTAATGCGTAGTCTGCTAATGGGTATTTCACATGCGTATCGCTATCTGTGATAACCGCAAATGGGGTTACTTCAGAACCTGTACCGGAAGTTGTTGGGATACATACAAATTGAGTTTTTTCTGGTTTGTCGATCTTGTATGTCCGTTTACGGATATCCAAGAATTTTTGTTTTGCGCCAAAGAAAGATGTATCTGGGTGTTCATAGAACATCCACATGCCTTTCGCAGCATCCATTGCTGATCCACCACCAAGAGCGATTACTGTATCTGGTTTGAAATCAACCATCATCTTCGTTCCAGCATAAACGGTATTTGTTGATGGGTTTGGTTCTACATCTGAGAAGACTTCGATCTTCACATCGTTTTTGCGGCGAGCAAGAACTTCGCGAACGGTATCGCAGTAGCCGAATTGAACCATTCCTGGGTCACAAACGATCATGACACGTTCAACATTTTCCATTTTCTCTAAGTATAATAGAGAGTTCTTTTCAAAGAAGATTTTTGGCGGTAATTTAAACCATTGCATATTATTTCTCCGTTTCGCTACAGTTTTAACGTTGATCAAGTTCACAGCAGAAACATTACGAGAAACAGAGTTCTTTCCGTATGAACCACAACCAAGTGTCAATGAAGGGATCATTTCATTGTAGATATTACCGATACCACCTTCAGCAGATGGAGTATTCACCAAGATACGGCAAGCTTTCATGCGTAAGCCAAATGCCAATTGCAAATCTTCATTTTCTGTGTGGATAACCGCTGTATGTCCTAATCCACCTAAATCAAGCATAGCTTCACATTTTTGGAAAGCATCTTCTGTGTTGTTTGCTTTGATCATTGCTAGAACTGGAGAAAGTTTTTCGCGAGATAATGGGTAATCTGCACCCACGCCATCTAGTTCTGCAATCAATAGTTTCGTACCTTCAGGCACCTTGATGCCTGCTAATTTTGCGATCTCCATTGCTGAATGTCCAACAATTGCTGGATTTACAGCATATTTGCCTTCATTCATCACTGCATCTTCAAGTTTTTGCAATTCTTTTGGTTTTACCACGTATACTTGATGAGCTTCAAACTCTGCTTTAACAGCTGCATAGACTTCTTTATCAACGATCACTGCTTGTTCAGAAGCACAGATCATTCCGTTATCAAATGTTTTAGAAACGATCAAATCGTTGACCGCGCGTTTGATTTTTGCTGTTTTTTCGATGTAAGAAGGGACGTTACCTGGACCTACACCTAGGGCTGGTTTTCCTGTTGAGTATGCAGCTTTGACCATGCCTGCACCACCAGTTGCCAATACGATGGCGATTCCTGGGTGATTCATCAATAAGCCTGTTGCTTCGATTGATGGATGTTCGATCCATTGCACACAGTTTTCTGGTGCACCGGCTGCGATTGCTGCATCACGAACGATCCGCGCTGCTTCTGCTGAACATTTTTGAGCAGATGGATGGAAAGCAAACACGATTGGGTTCCGAGTCTTCAATGCGATCATTGCTTTAAAGATCGTTGTTGACGTTGGGTTCGTTGTTGGAGTTACCCCACAGACAACCCCGACTGGTTCAGCAATTTCGATCAACCCTTTTTGTTTGTCTTCATTGATCACGCCAACTGTTTTGTCATGTTTGATGCTATTCCAAATATATTCTGAAGCATACATATTTTTGATTGCTTTATCTTCATAGATTCCGCGACCCGTTTCTTCAACTGCCATTTTTGCAAGCGGCATATGTTTGTCTAAGGCTGCCATAGCCATTTCGTGTACGATATGGTCTACTTTCTCTTGATCAAAGTTTTCCATTTCTTTTAAGGCCACGTTTGCTTTTTTTGCAAGATCATCGATCATTGCTTGTACATCGATCGTCACTTCTTTTTCCAATGTCTTAGCCATTGTAATCCTCCTAGTTCGTTAACAATTTATTTGTTAATTACTTCACATACACATCATACAATAACTCTTTTCGTTTGTAAACAATTTCTGTGATTTTTTTCACAGTTTTTTAAAAATAAGTTAAATCAAGCGTTTTCAACATATCGAGTTATTTTAATCTGATGTTTAAGTGACTCGAGTATCCATGTGCTTTATTGAACAATCGTTGCTTTTATCAAGCTTTTTCCAAGAAAAAGAACCGATATATTTGATTGATTCTCAAATATATCGGTTCTTAGTATGATGGATACTGATTTTGGTTTTGCATTTACATAGATGAACAATAACACTCTATTGTCCAATTTTGAAGGAGCGTGTTTCTTCAGAGGTGATTTTTTTCAAAAATTCACTCAATAGAATGATTGTTTGCAAATAATCTTCTTTGTGGATGATTAATCTTGAGGAATGCATATACCTTGTCGGAATCGATACTGTCATTGCAACAACTCCTGTCATTGCTTTATGGATGTTGCAAGCATCTGTCCCTCCAACAGTCATGAAGTCATGCCGATAAGGTAGTTTTTGTCTTACTGCAATCTCTTCCATTTTTGCAAGCAGTTCACTATTACCGATCGTTAGCGAATCCAAAACAGAGAGTACAGGACCTTTTCCCAGTTGCAATCCCCCTTGATCAAAGGGAGTGTCTACAGCGGTAGTGACATCTAACGCAATCGCCAAATCGGGCTTAATGCTGTGGGCAGCTGTACGGGCACCTCGTATACCGACTTCTTCTTGAGTCGTTGCCGCAAAGTAGACATCAACAGCTAGCTCTTCTTTGGCTAAAGCGTTCATGACCTCAATACAGACACCCACACAAACTCGATCATCCCACGCTTTCCCTAGCAAGTAATTCGGATCATTCATTTCACGAAAGACCGTCTTAGGTGTAACCATGTCGCCTACCATTATTCCTAACTGGCGAATATATTCAGCTGACGGAACCCCCATATCTAAATAAAATTCATTAGCTGGGATCACTTTATTCTTTTCTTCTGGCGGCATCCCGTGGGGCGCGCGACTTCCAATGACCCCTGTGTATTTCTTGCCTTCCATCGTTGTGACACGCATTTCCTGTGCGGGCATGACGTGTCCCCACCAGCCGCCTACCGGTAAGAGTTTCAAATAACCTTCCTTGGTGATTTTTCGAACTACGAAACCGACTTCGTCCATGTGGGCTGACAACATCACTTTGGGCGCATTCGCTTTAGAACTCTTTTTTACTAAGATCAATGAACCAAGGTTGTCATAAAAACAGAAATCAACTGCTCCTTCTGCATATTTCTTCACGATTCTGTATTTTTCTTTTTCCCGGCCGCCGATACCATCGGCTTCACTTAATTCTTTTAGGATTTCTAAGTCTACAGCTCTCATAGGGATCGTCTCCTAGCGGTTTTCTTCTTTGAATGAAACAATCGCTGCTTCGTCTAAGTCTTTCAGAAAAAGATAGATGGCTTGACCGACTGTTTCATAATCTTCTTGCGAAACAACTTGAGCTGCTGTGTTCATATTTCTTACAGGCATGTTCATAAATAAGACTGGACATCCCGTCCGTAATTTGTTGAACCAAGCACCGTCTGAGTCTTCTAATGAGAAATAATATTGATATGGCAATGCTGCCTCTTCACAGATTTTTCTCAATTCTTCCATCGGCAACCGATTTGGCAAAACGGAAGGATCATAATATGTCAATAGAACTCCTTTTGAGAGTTCTCCTTGTACATCGCCAGCATCTTCCTGATAATCCCAGGCTCGATTTGTATCTAGGATGATCGTTAGGTCTGGTGCAACCAGATTCGCTGCTGTTTGAGCACCTCTGGCACCGACTTGCTCCTGAACCGTACATCCAACATATAGATCAAAAGGGAAGCTGAGTTGATTTTCATAAATTTGACGTAACAAATCAATCGTTTGATTGACAGAAATCCGTCCATTCCAATTTGGAGCGATCCATTCTTTTCCATTTTTGCTGACAGTAAATTTGGGCGCAAATGTCACCATATCTCCCAAAGAAACTTCTTCTGACAATGCTTCCTCTTTTGAAGAAAAACCAAAATCTAGTAAAACGTCCTCTTTTCCCTGAACCTGGTTTGCTTTGTTTCGTCCTAAAATGACGCCTGGGAAGGCTTTCCCTTGTCGATTGTACAGGTGGACTTCCTGTCCCAATAAGCTATTCGGCTCGATTTTCCCCATTATCAGTCCGCGAATCAAGCCGGTTTCTTCGATTTTTTTGACAATAAACCCAAGTTCATCCATATGGGCAGTCACTAAAACAGTGGTTGGATTCTCCTTTTCAGATTTGATGACCCCATAGATCGAACCTAGGTTGTCATAGATGATTTCATCGCAGTAAGGTGCATAATACTCTTTCAATAATTTAGAGATTGTTTTTTCTCTTCCGGAAATTCCGGGAGTTTTGACCACTTTTTCGAGCTGATCCATTTGTCCCATCTGCTTTACCACTCCTTAGTAACAATGTTCCTTCACGTAATCCGTTGTATCTTTTTTCTCTGCTTTCAACTGACAAAGAGTCAACATTTCGTTCATTGCTTCTGTTAATCCAGTACCACCCTTTTTTGGCATTTTTACAATATCTACTTGATCTTTAAATCTTGTGATTGCCTCTTGGCATTCAATGGACATCGCCGCAACAGCAGGGATCTGAACCTTCTCTTCGACAACTTTCGCAACTTCAGCAGCCATTTCCCCGTATGTTTCATAATTAAAACATGGACCGCAAAGCAACACATCTGCGCCTAATTTCTGTACCATTGCGGCAATCTTTAAAGAAGATTCCTTCGCATGCTTTCGGTAATAGTCATCACCACAATAAATCGTGGCAAGAACCTCCATATTCTTTTCCTTTAATAACTTTTCGAACATTTTGACAGAACCAATCGCTGTCTTTTGCCCTCCTAATGGCTGATCCCCATGTTCTTTCCCACCAAGTCCGGCTTGAATTTGATCCAGCAAAAAGATTATTTTCATTGTGATCCCCCTTCTATAACAAGTGATCGATGGAAATATCATCAAACGACAATTCCAGTTCTTCACTTTTGGCTTGTTCTGCTTCCCGTTCATCCTTCAGGTATTGCTTGTCTAATGCCATAATGAATGGATAGTAGATCAAACAACCAATGGCTAATAGAATCAATTGCCAGACAGAGGCAACCAGACTTCCTGTACTCAAATACCCTGAGAAGCCGATCGGGGTCGTCCATGGCAATGAAACGCCGGTTGTATAAGGAATGATTCCTAGGTTGGTTACCAATGTTGATAAAAGCAGATTAACCATTGGAACAGCGATAAAAGGAATAATAATGATTGGATTCAATACGACTGGCAAACCAAAGATGATTGGCTCATTGATCCCGAAAATTCCAGGAACGAGCGAAAGTTTCCCTAGTTCTTTGATCCGTTTTGATTTACAGAAGAGGACCATGATGATTACAAGGGAAAGTGTAGAACCACCGCCGCCAAAGTTGGTAAAGAAGTTCGAAAATGGATCCGTGAAGATGTTTGGCAAATCTTTACCAGCTTGAAAGGCATCTAGGTTTTCCATGGTTAGAATTCTTAAGATCGGCGCAAATACAGAATTGGCTACCGCCGGACCATTAATCCCAAAGAACCAAAAAATCGTACAGGCTAAACTATAGAAAATCTGTGCGGTTAATGTATTACCGGCTCCTTTTAATGGCATTTGCAAGACATTAAAGATAAAATCATGGACGGTACCAAAAGGGGTCATACCAAATAATATATTGATGACAAAAAATAAGAGCATGACTAGTGCACTTGGAATCAGCGCAGCAAAGGATTTCGTTACAGCAGGTGGAACCCCATCAGGCATCTTGATGGTCCAGCCTCGTTTTGTTGTATAAGCATAAATTTCTACAGAAATAAGTGCGACGAGCAAACCGACAAAAATCCCATTTGTTCCTAAGTGATCAAAAGAAAGCCCGCTAATTGGATCTGCCACTCCTTCAACGATCAGCTTATTTGGTGTTAAAATCAAAAACGCAATCACGGCTACCGCTGCCGCTTGGATGGGATCGGTTTTCTTTTCCCGTCCATAAGCATACGCCGTTCCTAGACATGAAAAGAAGCCAACTGTATTAAAGACAGAACCAGAAACCCGAGTGACCCACGACTCCCAACCTGTACCAAACATTCCTGCCCAAAACTCTGACCACCCTGGTATTGGAAAATTTGCGAACAGTAAGAAAATCGATCCTACAATCACTAATGGTGTCGTGATCAAAAAGCCATCACGCACTGCGATCAAAATTTTGTTCTGCCCTAACTTTACCGCAAGCGGCATCAACACATTTTCTAATTTATCGAACATTCCACTCTTCCTTTCGAGATCTTGCTCTTTGCAATCCTCTTTTTTTGAAATCATACCGGTGCTTTGATGCGTGCTTCATATGCATCAAGCCACTCTTGCGTGATCGGTGTGATCACCGTGGTTTGATCTGGACCAGGATTGGCCATATAAATAGCCGCTTCTTGGTCAGCTGTCGCAACGCTAAATGTGAATTCTACATTTGTTGCCACCCCCCATGCCCCATTTTTATCCAATGCTATCAACGAAAAGGCACCTGCTTTGCCATAACGTTTGCGTAATCGTTCTTCAAACCCATAAACAGCCCGGTCACAAGCGGCTTGTGGTGAAAGACCTTCTCCCATCAAGCGGACGATTTCATAAGAAAGACAGCCTTTCATCAAATCTTCGTTGCGACCTGTAGCGGCAGCTCCGCCAATCGTACTGTCTACATAAAATCCTGAGCCGGATAATGGCGAATCTCCCACTCGACCCTGTTTTTTCATGAACAAACCAGAGCTAGAGGTTCCGACTGCCATTTGCTGTTGCGTATCGAGAGCAACAACGCCAACCGTGTCATGGCCATCGTAAGGATCGAGGTTGGAAGCAGCGATTTCTGCTAATCGTTTTTCCCAGATTTTTTTTGCCCGATCGGTCAACATATTCTTACGTTCAAATCCAGCCAACATCGCGTATTCGGTGGCTCCTTGCCCTACTCGAAAGCTATTGAATTTCTCATCACTCAATTGGCGTGCAACTGAGATGGGATTGGCAACATCGGTAATCCCTGCAACGGCACCAATCTTAAATGTTTCACCATCCATAAAAGCGGCATCCATTTCGACGATTCCGCGTTCATTTGGCAATCCGCCATAACCAACTGATTTATAAAATGGATAATCTTCCACTGCTTTGATGGCAGTTTCTACTGCATCTTTGCATGACGCTTGTCCTTCTAAAAGTTCTTTGGCTGCCAGTACACCATCGTGTGCCATTCGCCAAGTTGCAATCATTCCCCACATATCTTTCCCTCCATCATTTGTAGCGCTTACAAGTATATTCTATATGGTATATACTAGTATGTCTATACTAAAAAACGAGTTTCTTTCAACTCTCATTGATTTATAAGAAACTCGTTTCGGATTTTTTTTATTGTTGAGGATTCATCCAGGGCATTCTTATTCTGTTAATGCTTTGATGCTGCGCATGTAGATCTCTAAATTCATCCGTAAGTCAGCACTGTCCATGTACTCATTCTTATTGTGTGCAATCCCTTTTTGACCAGGAAAAGACGGACCAAATGCCAAGATATTCGGCATTTTGCGTGCATAGGTTGCCCCTGTTGTGGTTACTGGTTTAGGGTCATTGCCTGTGACTGTGTGATAAATCGTCGACAGTTTAGCTATTTCGGTTGATTCTTTGTCTCGGCAAAACCCGGGAATACTGCGAATGACTTCTAATTCGACACCGATAGGCAGTTGCCTTTTCAAACGGGACAATACGTCTGTTTCTGTAACAGTCACTGGGTAGCGAAAGGCAACTTCCATCACTAATCCTGTGAGAGACTTTTGTATCACGACAGGCGTCAAAATCAATTTACCAGAATCTTCATCAGCCAGCGCCAAGTCAATCCCTTCTCCAAAATGCTGCTGATGAAAGCTTTGACAGATCCAACGAAAATAAGATTGTATGGTTGGAGGAATAGTTTGTTTCTCAGCCAGTTGGGCTGCCAGGATCGAAATTGCATTTTCTCCCAATTCAGGAGCATTGCTTGGAGAACGTTTCCCTGTGACTTCAAACTTCTGATCGGCAATGCTTACACTCAAGTCGTCAGGAACATGGTCTCGGAATTGATCCCCCTGAAACGAAGTGAGTTGCTGTAGTTCATCGTCTGGCAGCGGAAAATGGAGCGCTACATTGACGACCCCTCGTTCGCCATAGACTACCGGATACTTACAATCTGGCGTAAATCCGAACACAGGTGGTTGTTCTGCGGCCAAATAATGAGGAACATCCGACATACCACTTTCTTCATCCGTACCGAAAATGATCCGCAGATTTTTTTTCGGTTGGTGTCCTAATTCTTTCAATAATTTCATCCCATAAAGGCAACTAATGATTGGTCCTTTGTTGTCTAGAATTCCCCGACCATAAAGGCGGCCGTCTTTTTCGCTTAAATCAAACGGCGGAAAATCCCAGTCTGAACCCGCAGGCACCACATCGAGATGTCCCAGGATACCGATGTAGTCTGACCCTTCTGGTCCCCACTGTGCATAGCCGATCGCATCATCGATCACCTTTGTTCCAAATCCAAAAGCGGCACTTTTTTCCATTACCAAAGACAAAACTCGCCGAGTTTCCGTACCATAGGGCGCCTGTGGCATAGGTTCAGATTTGACACTAGGAACTTGCATGACTTGTTTGAGTAAGTTTAGAAAATCCAGCCAGTTTTCCTCAATGGCTGTGCTGATTTGGTCCATTTTTGCCACCCCTTATTTTTGACGTACCAATGTATTTTTAAAGGTATATTTATCTGCACGATAAAAAGATGTATCGAACAAGATCGGTTTCGCAGAAGGGGAATAAGTCATCGAATGGACGAGAAGCATTGGTTCCTCTTCGGATACATGCAATAGCTTGGCAATGTCTGGCGGACTTTTGACCGCTTCCACTTCTTGATGGGAATAACCAATCTCAATGTTGGCTTCGATCACTTCATATAAAGAAGACTCTAACTGATCTTTGGTGATTTCGCCGGACTCTTTTTCTAAATAACGCTTCAATACATAGAGGTTCTCCACCGTCATCGGTTCATCATCAAAATAACGCAAACGAGTCAGATACACCATTGGTTCTTTCCCATAGTTGCCGAACATCTGTCGGATCTTAGTCGGTAATTCTTTCACTGTCTCTACTTGTAATACTTCGGTTCGGGTCTTTTTCCCTTGGGCTTTGGCCGTTTCGGTGAAGCTTTGCAATCCGCCAGATCCACTCTGGATCTTTGGCTGCTTCATCACATACGTTCCTTTGCCTTTTTCTTTGACTAGGATATTTTGGGTGATCAGAAGATCGATGGCTTTGCGGACAGTTAGCCGACTGCATTGAAATTCTTCCGCTAAATCATAATCAGAAGGCAGCTTCTGACTCGTTACATAAGTGCCATCATTGACACGTTGGGCGATTTTATCTGCTACTTCCTGAAAAACGGCTTGTTTTTTCACTTGATTCCCTACTTTCTACTCTACCATTCA
>OCAE01000217.1_pt1 | contig 49970 bp, 47 predicted proteins | sample 1495581 | NCBI WGS metagenome assembly OCAE01 (sample SAMEA2580278, study PRJEB22360) | human gut metagenome | biome: human gut; feature: human-associated habitat; material: faeces | place: Denmark | collected 2008/2010 | reverse complement strand
CGTCGTGATCGCTTCTTTCCCCCCTCCCCCACGGCGCAGCCACCGCCAGTCTCTCCACCCTTATTGTGATGGCCCTGGCACTTCCCACCGCATATGCCCTGACCCGGACCTCCATGCCCTTTAAGGAGCTGTCGGGCATCATCATCGAACTGACTTTGTCCCTGCCCTACCTGCTTCTCGGGCTCAGCCTTCTTATCATGTTTTCATCACCGGCCGGCAAATGGCTGAAGGAACAGGGCTTTAAGGTGGTGTTTTCTCCCGCGGGCATTGTCATGGCCCACATCCTGGTCAACCTCCCCTATGCCATCCGGCTCATCCGCACTGCCTTTGAGGCATCCGACCAGCGGATGGAATTCATTGCCCTGACCCTGGGGGCTTCCCCCTGGAGATGTTTTCTGACCATTCTTCTTCCCCTTTGCCGCAGAAGCCTTGTAAGCACCTTTATCCTGACCTGGTCCAGGGCCCTGGGGGAGTTCGGAGCCACCCTTATGCTGGTGGGAATTACCCGTTTTAAGACGGAAACACTGCCCGGCAGCATCTATCTGAGCATATCCACCGGCGACAACCAGGCCGCCATGGCAACTGCTATGCTGATGCTGATAATTTCCGGGCTGACTCTCTTTCTCTCCCGTCTGCTTGCCAGTCCCGCGGACAGAAACAAAAGGCAGGTGTTCATACGATGAACCAACTGGTTATCAACAATTTTTCCGTAAAAAGAGGCAGTTTTACACTGTCTCCCATCTCCCTTACCATCCAAATGGGGGAAATCTTTGCTATCCTGGGCCGCACGGGTTCCGGCAAGACCGTACTCTTGGAGGCCATCAGCGGCATGTTTCCCGGTGACACCGGCAGCATCCTCCTTGACGGAACCGACATACGGGACATACCTCCCGCTCAGAGAAAGCTGGGCCTTGTGTATCAGGACTATGGCCTGTTCCCTCATATGAAGGTAAAGGAAAATATTTCCTACGGACTGAAAATGCACGGATATTCAAAAAAAGAACAGGACAGCCGCGCACAGGAGCTTATGGAAATGCTGTCCATTTCCCACATAGGGGACCAGTACCCCGGAACCCTCAGCGGAGGCGAGAGCCAGCGCACAGCCCTGGCAAGAGCCCTGGCCCTGGCTCCCCAGGTTCTTTTGTTAGATGAGCCGTTTTCAGCCCTGGACCCGGCCACCCGGCAGTCCCTGTATCAGGAGCTGCGCCGGATTCACCGGCATTTTGGCTGCACCATCATCTTCGTCACCCACGATTTTCTGGAAGCCCGGACTCTTGCAGGCCGGGCAGCCATCCTTCTGGATGGGGAGCTGCAGACAGTCACCGACACCTCCCGGCTGATGGACGGGCATTTTTCCGCAGAGGTAGAGCGGTTTCTGGGAAGAAATCAAATCATAACTGCGCCTGAGCGCAAACAGGAAAAGAGGATTGTCCAATGACATATATGAATGATGCGCTGTCATTTTACAGCGAATTAAGGTTGCGTTTCATGAAGCTTCTGACAGAGGAAGGAATTCTGGGCGAGCAGGTGGTAATCAACACAAAGTCCCTCACGCCGGAGGAAGCCATCGGCATTACAAAACGAAAAGATTTTCCCATCATAACGGGAAAGGATGTGATGGTTCAGGCAGAATGCATGGGCTCCCTGGGACAGGCGTTTACCGACGCCCCCTCTGCTTATCGCGGCACGTTGGAAGAAATATGCTCCCTGGACCTGGCAGATGACCCCTACAGCCGCGGATTGTTCATAGCTGCCCTAAACGCTGTCATGAAACACTCAGGCAGGACGGACTGCACGGTCCACTGCCGCAATGAGGGACCGGAGTCCTGCGCCATGGACGTGGTCCGTTATATCTCTGAACACTACGGCCGCCCTGCCCTTGCGCTAATAGGATCCCAGCCCGCCATGCTGGAACAGCTTGCAAAGGAATATGATGTCAGGGCAGCGGATTTAAGCCCGGCCAATATCGGCCGGAAGCGGTTCGGGGTCCTTATTGAGGACGGACGCATCCCTGAGACCAGCCAGTCCCTGTGCCGTAAGGCAGACCTGGTTCTGTGCACGGGAAGCACTGTCTGTAACGGATCCATCGTGGACTTTCTTCCATTTAAGGAAAAAATCCTGTTCTACGGCACTACCCTGGCCGGAGCCGCCCCTCTTATGGGCCTGCCGAGACTGTGCTTTGCGGACCGGTATCAGGAGCCGCAGTAATCCCTGGCAAAATCCCAGAAGCATCCTGCCGCCGCAGGCATCAGCTGATTCCTGCGGCGCACCAGCAAAAGTCTGGACACATGCTCCGGCTCTGTCAGGCGCCTGCATACCAGCCTCTGCCGGTCTGTAAAGTACCGTACTGCCTCCGGGCAGATCGCCACCGCCACATTACGCTCCACCAAAGGCACGATACAGGAGAGGGTATTATAGGTACACAAAATAGTATGCTCCCGCTCAATCCGGTGAAACCACCCCCGTATCTCCTCCTGCAGAGGCGGTCTGGAGGGAATAATAAGGGGACTGCCGGCTATGTCGGACAGCAGTATGGTGTCTCCCGGCTGTTCTGCCATGGGATGTTCCCTGCTGAGAAGGGCTGTCCAGGATTCGGTTTTTATCAGGGCGCTTTCGTATTTCTCAGTCCTGAAAGGCTCCCTCACAATTCCTAAGTCCACCAGTCCCTTGTCCAGTTTATCATTGATTTCATCCCCGTTCCCGCACCAGATATTATACCGGATTCCGGGAAAATCGCTGTGAAATCTCTCTATTATATCCGACAGCACCCCTGCCCCGCAGGATTCCGTTACCCCGATGGAAATAAGTCCGCCTGCCCCGGTCCCCATTCTGGAGAGCTGTCCCCTTGTCTTTTCCATCAGAGACAGAATCTCTTCTGCCTGCTGCCTTAAGAATATCCCTTCCTCCGTAAGACGGATATGCCTCTTTCCCCTGATAAACAGGGTTGTCCCTAATTCTTCCTCCAGCTCCTTCATCTGCCTGCTCAGCGGCGGCTGGGCCATGCACAGCTTTGCCGCTGCCCCTGTTATCGTGCCTGCCTGGGCCACAGCAAGGAAATACTGTAAATCCTTCAGATCCATCATCTTTTACCATACCTTTTTGATATTATACTACATATATTATATGTATTTTAATATGGTAAATCAATATGATACAATAAAAAGGCTGAGCAAACAGGAGGATTTCATTGTGAAAGAAAAGGAACGAACAGAAGCATACATTCATTATATCATGTCACTGTCAGGAGGTTTCATGGGCGCCTACGCCCTTCTTAACCGGTGCGAGATTTTCGGATCCGCCCAAACCGCCAATATGATCCACTCTATTCTGGACCTGTCATCAGGCAGTTGGACCAGCCTGCTTCTGAGGCTGGGTTCTCTTCTTATCTTTATCACAGCCATCATTGCCGCCACTCTCATTCCCCGTCTCATATCCATAGACATCCGGCTTATATGTATTCTGGCTGAGATTCCCGTGATTGCTGTCCTGGGCTTTTTTCCGGCGAACATGGACCCGCTCATGGCTCTCTATCCCGTATTTTTCATCATGGCCTTTCAATGGTGTTCCTTTACCGGCGTAAAGGGCTATGCCAGCTCCACCATATTTTCCACCAATAACCTGAGACAGTTTATTTCTTCCCTGTCAAATTATTTTGCGGACAGGAATAAAAAGCATCTGGAAAAGGCATGGGTCTACGGCTTTACCCTGTTTTTCTACCACATAGGTGTGGCCCTGTGCTGGTATTTTACTAAAATCTTTGGAATTTTCTCGGTATGGCTCAATTTCCTTCCTCTTTTGCTGGCCCTGGTGCTTGTGGAACGGGAACACATTTTCATAAATTTACGCTCCTTCTTGCAAAATACATCTGCCTGATGCTATAGTATAGAAAGGTTTTATCAGGACGATTATCAATTGAAGGAGGATTACCATGGCATCACTGCCAAGGATTGGCGAAACCATAAGCGGTTTTACCGTCACCGAACTTGGAACCATACACATGCTGGGCGCCAGGACCGTTCTGTTTAATCATGAATCAAGCGGCGCCCAGCTTTTATATATCCAGAACGATGACCGGGAACTGGGTTTTAACCTGATTTACCGGACGCCGCAGCTGGATGAACGGGATAATTCCCATATACTGGAACATCTCATTCTGTCCTCCTGCCAAAAGTATCCCAGCAGGGATATCTTCTTTGACATGGACAGCAAAAGTTATACTACCTTTATGAACGGTCTTACGGACAATACCTTCACCTGCTACCCGGTGTGCAGCCAGAGCCAGGAACAGCTGGTAAAACTGATGGATGTATTCCTGTGCTGCATGGAGGAACCGGATGCCCTGAAGGACAAACATTTTTATCTGAGGGAAGCCATACGGTATGAGCTCTCATCCCCCAGGGGCCCCCTTACCATGCAGGGCACGGTGCTCAGCGAGGACTGGGGCCATCTGACCGACATCCTGGAAAATGCAGACAGCGCCATGTCCCATACCCTTTACCAGGACACGCGCACCGCCAACCTGCTGGGGCGGGCCCACCTGCATTACAGGGAACTGTCCTATGAGCAGGCCAGGGAAACCTTTGAGCGGTGCTACAGCTACTCCAACTGTCTGATTACCCTATATGGAAATATGGATTACAGGTCCGTACTGCATTTTCTGGACAGAGAGCATCTCTCCAGAGCGGCGTCAAAAGGCCGCAGCCTCCTCGGTGAGTTTGAAGAACCGGTAAAACCAGGTTTTCGCACCTGCACAGCACAGAGTCCCGCTTACCAGGGCAGTCCCTCGGAACACGCCTCTGTCATGGACTACGGTATCGACCTGTCGGACTGTACAAAAGAGGAACTCATATACTGGGACTTGTTTGCGGATATCCTGGATAACGATACCTCTCCCTGGCACAGGTATGCCAGGGAAATGGGAATCAACCATGTGATGGAAGTCTATCTGGATACTCTGCTGCCCCATCCCTCCCTAAAATTCCGCCTGCGCAACGGGGATTCCTGTCTGAAGGAGGCCTTTTTAGGCTCTATCAAAAAAGCCCTGGAGGATATAAGCCGCAATGGGCTGTCCCCAAAGCTGTACCGGGCTTCCATGAAGGAAAACCGCCTCTCCGACTCCCTTACCCGGGAAGCCCCCCATCTGGGCTTTAACCTGTCTGAGGAAATCGGGCGTTACTGGAGCATTACAGGCCGGACCGACTATTTTCAGCTTTATGAGGAAGCCTTCCGGCGCTTTGAGGAAGATTCCGGCCAGTCCATCATAAAGAAGCTGGCTGCCTCTGCCCTTCAACCGGCAGCCAGCGCCCTTGTCGTAACCGAACCAGTTCCGGGTCTGGCAGAGCAGATGGAGGAGGAAAAGGAGCAATACCTTAAGGAAAAACTGGCTTCCATGACTGCGGCTGAGCAAAAACAGCTGATAGAACAAACAGCTGCTTTCCATGACTGGAATTCCAGGGAGCGTAGCAATATGGACTTTCTCATAGGGCCCGGGGAGCTTCCTGAGCCGTCTGAATCATGTCCGTTTACCAAGAGACAGTGGGGAACCATCACATGCTACACATCTCCCGCCCCCTCACGGGACGTGGGCAGCTACCAGCTCTACTTTGACATTAGCGGCATAGAAAAGGACGACCTTAATTACCTCACCCTCTATCAGATGCTTCTCACAGAACTGGACACAAAGCGGTTTACGGTGGAACAGCAGAAGAACCTGGAGCAGGAATACCTTCATGACTGTACCTTTGACGAGCTGTACCCCCCAAAGGAGGCAGGGGCTCTGAACCATCCCATGATGAGTGTATTCTGGTACGGACTGACCGGGGACTTTGAGGTGGGACTGGATTTTCTTCTGGATGTAATGGGCGGCGGGGACTACAGCGACACGGATACCATCATACAGGTCCTGGAAAAGTATCTGCCTGACTACGACCAGTCCAAGGTGGACAATGCCTCTGCCCTGGCCTTCAGCCTGTCCGAAGGCTATATGAGGCAGGAATGCAGGTTCCGCAATATGTTAAACAGCCAGGAAAATTACTATTTTCTGAAGGATGTCCTGAATCGGTTAAAGGAAGATCCTGATTTCGGGGCTGCGGCAGCTGCCAGACTTGAAACCATTTCCCATACCATATTAAACCGCCGGGGTCTGGTATTCCTGGCAGCCGCCTCACCGGATGTATTAGGTACTCTGGAACAGACTGCCGTGGATATACTTGGGAGACTTCCCGGTTTTAAGGAAGGGCACAGCTCTCCTGCTCCGGCCGTCTGGCTCCCGGACCAGAGACAAAAACTGGCCGTGTGCGTGGAAGCCTCCTGCCAGGAGACACGGCTCATGGGAGATTTCCATGGAAATCCCGGCTTTAAGGGGCGTTATCTTCCCTTTCTCATGGCGGCGGCAGATAAATACTTAAAACCTGCCATCCGCTACCAGGGCGGCGCCTATGACAGCGGTATTGATTTTTATATTCCTGCGGGCTATTTCTCCCTCTGGAGTACCGCTGACCCGGAAGTCAGGAGTACGATAAAGCTGTTCCTGGCAACCGGCGCACAGCTCATGGAACTGCCGCTGACCCATGAAGAACTGGACGGCTACATCCTGAACGCCTATGCCCAGGCCCTTCCGCCCTCCGGAACCTTAAGCACCCGCATGCGGCACATGCGCAGGGACATGGTGAACATGGATACCCGCAAAATAAACGAAATGATTTCAGACATCAGGAACGCGGCCCTCTGCCACCAGAAAGAAGCCGCCCTGGTCATTGATAGGATATTGGGGCGCAGCGCCATTGTCACAGTGGGAAATGAGAAGTGTATCATGAGGGATAAGGATGTGTTTGACCAGGTTTTGATTTATCATACAGATTATGTGTAAATGGCCGGGACGGGATAAGCGGCCATGAAAACGTGTCTTTCATTGTGTTTTTCTCTTTTGCAGACAAAAACGGGCTAATGCACTAAAGCGTTAGCCCTTTCTTGCTTTCGGTTATCTCATTTCATGTTTCCAATACTTTTAAATTCGCCTAATCCGCTTTCTATGACTTCACCAGAAATCCTCCGTCTACAGGGATAACTGCGCCGTTTAAATAGTCGCTGGCAGAGGAAGCCAAAAACAGTATGGGACCCTTTAAGTCCTCGGGTCTGCCCCACCGGCCTGCGGCAATCCGCTTTGTACATTCGTCCTTGCGCTCCTGGCTCATATTAGCACACATCTCCGTATCCATATAGCCTGGGGCGATCACATTGCAGCAAATGCTGTGATCCGCGCAGTCGGAGGCAATACTCTTGGAAAGCTGAGTCACAGCTCCTTTTGCCGCAGAATATGCCGGCACGGTAGTTCCGCCAAAGAAGGAATTCATCGAACCGATGTTGATGATCTTGCCTACGGTGTCCTTGTCCCGCATGACCTGAATGGCCCGCTGGCACATAAACCACACATGATTTAAGTCCACATTAATCACCAGGTTCCACATCTCCTCCGGAAACTCCCATGGCTCATATCGTCTCTGGATGCCTGCGGCCGGAATCATAACATCCAGCTTACCTCCCAGCAGTTCCATAGCCTCATCGAACATCCGGTCCAGTTCTGCTTTTTTGGACAGGTCGCCGGCTACGCCGTGGGCCTTATATCCTTTCTTACAGTATTCTTCCACCGCCTGTTCCAGCTTCTCCTTCTGGAGATCCATCAAAACCACCTCGGCTCCGTTTTCCAAAAGCCCTTCTGCCATACCTCTGGACAGGCCCTGTGCCCCGCCGGTGACAATGCACTTCTTTCCCTGGACACTGAATTTTTCCTTATAGTCGTATACCATTTTCTTTACACTCCTCATCAATTATAATCTATATTCTCACGGCGTCTGGAGGCTTCCGTCCCGGTTTCTGGTTTGGGTCCACCTGGTCACCGTGTTCTCGCAAGGGTACTTAGCTGCCTCCCGTTCATTGATGTCCACCCCCAGACCAGGCCTTTCGTTAGGATACACGTAGCCGTCCCTAAATTCCGGAAGCCCGGGAAACACCTCCAAAAGCGCACCTTTCGGACCCTTTAAATCCTGGATCACAAAGTTGGGCGGCTCAATGCCAGACCACTCCTGAACCCCGAAATTCCTAGCCGCCAGATCGATATGGACATTGGCCGCATGTGCGATAGGGGACATATCTCCAGGACCATGCCAGGCAGTCCGGACTCCGTACTGCTCCGCAAACATCTGGAGCTTGCGCGCAGGCGTGATGCCTCCGATCTGGCTTATATGCACCCGGATGTAATCGATCAAATGCCCGCTAATCAAATCCCGCCAGTCAATAGAGCGGTTGAACAGCTCCCCTTGTGCAATGGGTACCCCACTATGGCACCGGATTTCCCGCAGCCACTTGGTTTGCTCCGCACACACCGGATCCTCTAAAAACAGCAGGTCAAAGGGTTCCAGCTCCCTGGCCAGTTTCACTGCTTCCGGCGGTGCCACCCGCTCATGGACATCGTGAATCAGCTTGACGTCATACCCGATTTTGTCCCGGATTCCCGCAAACAGCTTTACCGTGTCCCGCACATAGCGGGCCCCATCCAGGTAAACTCCTGGCAGAGCACCTTGGGGGGCGGCTTCAGGAATCACACCGTAACGTTCTCCTCCGTATCCCCTGCACTGGCAGCGGATATTCTGGATACCCAGTTCCCGGTACCTCTCAATATTTTCGCACAGCTCCTCCAAATCCCTTCCATCCGCGTGGCGGTAGACAGGCACTCCCTCGCGCACCCTGCCGCCAAACAGCTGATACAGAGGCATACCAGCCAATTTTCCCTTAATATCCCAAAGGGCCATATCAATTCCCGAGATCGCGTTGTTTTCAATGGGACCTCCCCGCCAGTATCCATTCTGATACATCAGCTGCCATAGTTCCTCTATATCTTCCGCATTTCTTCCCTTTAAAAGCGGCGTCAGATACTCTTCCACCACCAGCTTCACCGCCAGATGCCGATAGGAAAAGGTTCCGCAGCCCAGGCCGTAAAGGCCCGGCACATTGGTGTCCACCCGCACGGCCAGAAGGTTAATCCCCTCTGGTGCCGTACAGATAACTCTGATATTCTCAATTGTCACTGCCACTGTGCTTTCTCCTTATGCCTGATAAGTCTCTAACGCCGTGATAGCCTCCCGGATCATCTCCTTTGTTACCGGATACGGCGTATGCTTTAACTCCTGATTCTCCATCGTCACCTTCAACACATCCTCCAGCGGATCGGTGGGATCCAGCTCCAGATCTCCCAAGCAGACAGGCAGCTTAATAGCTTTGCTAAGCCGCCAGGCCCTGCTAAGCTTTTCCCAGTCATGGTCTGCCATGAGGTTGACCAGCATTCCATAGGCGACCACCTCTCCATGGAGATGCCGCTCCTCGATACACTTACGGCTGGTCATGCCATAAAACAGGGCGTGGGCGATACCGCCGTTGTAATCCGGATGGGCAGATACAGAAACAATACCCGGGGATATAATGATATTTAAAATCGTCTCCTCCAGCTCCCGGCTGATCACTCCTTTTGCGGCATCCTCCATGGCCTTCTCCGCCTTCTCCAGCATAGGATAAAAGCACATACTGCCTGCTGTAATTCCCAGAGCACTGCCATAATCCAGGGCTTCCCCAGCCTTGGCAGACCAGGCGGACTCCACGTGCTTTGCCATAGCGTCTCCGATGCCTGCCCAGAGGTAACGCACCGGCGCCGCCAGGGTCAGCTTGGGGTTGATAAAGCAGTGTACAGGAACATTTTTCAGCTTGAGAATCTCCCGGAAGGATCCGTCCTCATGGTAGAGGATGCTGATCTGCGTGATAGGCGCACAGTTGGAGGCAATGGAGGGTATTGTGTAGACCGGCTTACTCAGCCTGTCACCCACCACTTTTACCGTGTCAATACACTTGCCTCCTCCCACAGCCAGGATTACATCCGCCTCCTGGACTGCTGGTTCCCTCTCCAGCCGCTTCACATTTTCCCAAGTTGCGTCCTTTCCGTAAACCACCGCCCCTGTCACAATAATCTCTGCCTGCTCCAAGGACGGGAGCACATAATCTTTTGAAGCCTCCCATGCCTGTTTGCCGCATATAACGGCCGCTTTCCTCCCCCTGCCTATACGCTCCGGAAAAGTCCCAAAGGCATCCTCGCCCATCGTAAACTGGGGGAGATAAATGGAATGATATTGATTCATGGTCTTTTCACCTTTCTTGTTTCAGTTCATCTGTTCCCGACTGGGATCCAATACCGCCAGATCGTAACCGCGGCTCTCATGTGGGTGGGCTGCCAGTACCCAAAAATAAGCATTCCGTGTCCCCGGGGAAGCCACCGTAGGATGATAGCCCCTGGGTGCCAGCACCATGCTTCCGCTCTTCACCGGATGTGCAACGATATTATCTACATCCCCCGGGGCGGTGTAGCTTAGGTGCAGCCCAAAATGAGGCTCATCCATGTCAAAATAGCAGTAAATCTCCTCTAAGTCTGCCTCATGCTGGTGGGGCGGCCAACTGGTCCAGGCACCGTTGCCTCCCCAGGTCAGCCCGGCAATCAGGCGGGAAGCCTGAATCTCCTGGTTGAGCGTCATAAAAACCTCTCTCTGCCCCACGCCCTTTCCGTGAATCTGATGAATCTCACCCAAAGGCAGATGCAGATTAAAAGCACGGAAAAACGGTGTTCCATAGCCCTCATCCACGGAGGCCCCGATGTAAAAAACACAGTCTGCCTCTGCCTCGATGGCCACACTGTTTCCTCCCGCCGTGTAGAAGGAGTCAAGCCGGCCGCAGTGATATTGATGGCCAGCCAGCTCCAGTCCAGCCGCTCCCTTAATGCATACACCGTTCATCTCCTCGCCGCCAGGCTTCAGTTCATAACGCTGGCCTGCCGCCAGGTTCAGCCGGTACATTACCGCCACTTGACAGTCCTCCCTGCCAGGTACGATCACTTTATGAAATCCATATTCCTCAGGGGAAACGATTTTCCACTTTTCCATCCGTTCCCTTGTCACAACTCCCTGTACCATAATCAAACCTCCTTAGGTGAGAAACGTACAAAACCATTCTGAAAAGACACACAGAAAAAATACTCCTACATAGCCAACCAAAAATGGAATCTCCGCCTTTGCGATCTCTCCCATCTTCAGCTTTGACACTGTGGCCGCCGAGTAGATGTTCACCGCTACCGGAGGCGTCATAGTTCCCACTACATTGGAAATACACACAATCATTCCAAAATGCACTACATTGATGCCCATGCTCTGAGCGATAGGCCACAATACCGGAACTAACAAAACAGCTATGGCTGTCCCCTCCATAAAGGTTCCGAAAATCAGAAGAATCACTGCTACCACCAGGCAGAACATTGTTGCATTTAAATTCATGCCAATCACCGTATCCACCAGGGCCTTGGAAGCGCCAGAGATTGTGAACACCCACGAGAAGGCTGTGGACGCAGCGATGATGAACAGGATCATAGCAGAACTCTTGGCAGAGTCCTTGATGATTTGGATTGTATCCGGCAGATTCAGCTCACGGTAGATAAAAGCTCCGGCAATAGCTGCCCATACAACAGCCACCGCAGCGCTTTCCGTGGCAGTCAACATACCGGAATAGATTCCTCCCAGAATAATAATGGGTGTAAGCAGCGCTGGAATGGCGTCCAGAAAAACCTTCACCACCTCGGCGGGCGTGCGCTTCACATTCTGTTTCGGCCACTTTTCCTTATGGGCAAACCACAGTACCTCCACCATCAGTACCAGCATAATCACAATACCAATCATCATCCCCTGCTTGAACATATTTCCAACAGAGGCACCGGTCAGCGTACAGTAAATCACCATTATAATAGATGGCGGGATGATGGGCCCAAGCCCACCGGACACTACCAGAAGTCCTGCGGTCCGCGGCCCTGGATAACCCTTTTTGATCATATCCCCGTAGAGCATGGTTCCGATGGCAATGACCGTTGCAGGGGCTGATCCAGATAAGGCAGCAAAGAATGCACAGGCCAGTACCAGCGCCAGGCTCATACCGCCTCTCACGTTGCCCACCAGGCAGTCCGCAAAATCTACAATCCGCCTGGAAATCCCCCCCTTCGTCATAAGATTGCCAGCCAGTACAAAAAATGCAATGGCCATGATAGAGCTGGACTGCAGCCCGCCAAAGATCCTTTGGGCGATAGCCGTGGAGGAGGCCGGAAGGCCCCCGAACACCACGGCCGCCAGTGAGGCCACACTCAAGGAGATGGACACCGGTACCCCGATTACCAGGCAAAGAATAAAAATCAAAAATAAAATCAATCCTGCATTCATGTCCTGTTTCCCTCTTTCTTTCCGAATTCTGCAATCTGCTGTACCAGCGTAATGGTCTGAATGACGAAGATAAGTCCGAAGGCCAGTACCAGCGAGAAATACATCAGAGACATGGGAAGCTTCATCACAGGCGTAGTTTGGCCGGCTTGAAGCTGCTTTAAGACCAGGGCCCCTCCCGCTTTAATCATGATAAAAGCAAATCCCACCAGAATCACCTGCCGGATAAGATCCACAATCTTGCGGGGCACACCGTGTAGTTTGTCCACCACGGCAGTCACCGCTACCTGGGTGCCATCTCTTAGACCCACCTCTGTTCCCAGCAGCGCCATATAGGTCATACTGTATATGGCTATCTCTTCTGTCCAGGGCATGGAGGCCTGGATAAAATTCCGATTCAGCACAGAAATGAAATAGGAAGCGACCATGGCCACAAAAGCAGCGACCATGACTGCATACTCTGCCGATGTAACGCATGACAGAAGCTTTTTCATAAATTTCATACGAATCCTCTCCTCTGTTTCTACTGTACCGCACTCTTGGCTGCGTCGACAGCTGCTGCCCATTTCTCGTCGTAGGAAGCACCATTCTTTTCCTGGGCCGCCTGATACTCTGCCTTTAATGCCTCGGTATCAATATCATAGAAGGTCACACCTGCACCCTCTAAATTTTCCACTGCCTCTGCATTAGCCTCATTCAGGTAGGTCCACTGGGCCTTGCACCCCTCCTGCACCGCATTGACAAAGGGCTCTCTCATATCTTCAGGAATCTTGTTCCAGGCATTGTCGCTCATACAGATCGGAATGTAGACAAAGCAGTGCTTTGTATTCGTGATTGAATTCACTCCTGCCTCATAATACTTATTAATCCAGCAGTTAGATACTGCATTCTCACAGGCATCAATGGTTCCCTGCTGAAGCGCTGTGAACTGCTCGGAGGCAGAGATGGCCACCGGATTAGCCCCAAAGGCAGTAAATGCCGCCAGCTGGCCCTCGTTCTGCATCACCCGGATTTTTACACCCTTAAAATCTGCCGGGGTCTGAATTGGTTTCTTAGAGAACACATCCCGAAATCCTGACTCTAAATAGCCAATGACGTGAAGGCCATGCTTTTCCGCCTCGGCAGAAATCAGATCTCCCAGCTCATTCTGCACCGCGTAATTAGCCTGGTCTGCGCTGTCCCAGAGAAAGGCCTGGTCTAAAATAGACATTTCTGGAATATAGTTGGCCAAAACCGAATTAGCGCAGGTAGCGATGTCCAGATCGCCCTGGATCGCCATATCCAGGGTATCTGCCTCTCCACCCAGAACGCCGCCTGCCTGGATGGTAAGCTGGATTTTTCCTTCCGTGGCCTCATTCACCAGCTCGGCAATCTTTTCTGCTCCCTTGTAATAATTCGACTGGGAATTATCCACCAATGCCATTGTGAAATTCAGAGATTCTTCATTGGCAGCAGCTTCCGTCTCGCTGTTTCCCGAAACGCTTCCCTTTGCCTCTGTTTGTCCGCTGCCGGACGAGCCGCAGGCCATAAGCCCAAGAGCTGTCAGTACCGCAATTCCTGATAATAAATACGTTCTTTTCAACACACTGATTTCCCTCCGTTTTCTAAATTGTTCTGTAAACAAAAAAAATATATCCGACGAATGCAGTGTAGCACATCGGATATATTTTGTCGATATGTTGGATTTTGTTTCTATATTTGCAGATATTTATTGTGTATATTGTACAATATTTTTAAAAGTCATTCGATGACTTTCCCGCCTTCTGCTGTTCAATCTCCTCAATAATCTTTCTTCGGGTACTGTTTAAGTGATCGATCATACTGTAACGGGCTCCACTGGCATCTCCCCGTTCGATAGACTCCGAAATCATATGATGGAATTTCACCGTCTGATTTGCCAGCTCGTCATTTGTGACCTTGCAGAACAGAGGGATTCCCTTGACTACAATCTCCATCAGCTTGCAGGCAATCTCATTCTTAGAACACCTGGCAATCTGAAGATGGAACTCTATATCCTTCTCATAATGGGATTCCTGCATCTGGATCTGCCAGCGCACCTCTGCCTCCAGCTCCATCAGTTTCCGGCAGTCCTCATAAGTCGCGTTGGTAGCTGCCAGGGCAGCGATATCCGGTTCCAGCATCAGCCTTACTTCTGAAAATTCCAGCGCTTTATTTGGCAGCTCTTCCGGCAAAAATGCTCCCAAAAGGTTTGGCGTCTCTCCCCCGCTGATCTCAATGGGCTTTTGCTTCTGCCTCAAAAGATAGGTGCCGCTGCCCTGAACAACCTCCACCAACCCTTCAAACCGCAGCAGTTTTACCGCGTCCCGGACAGTCCCTCTGCCAACCTCGCAGTATTCGGCCATCTGCAGCTCATTTGGAAGCCTATCGCCCGCCTTCATTTCATTCTCAATAATATACTGCCGTATCTTCACGGCCACCCGCTCCGAGAGCGTCTCTGTCTTTTGTCTCACCCAGACACCGCCTTTTTCCATCATGTTTTCTGTCAGTATACAATACCGCCGGGGTTCTGCAGGTGCAGGCACATTCAATCATCCAATCCCGCCATACACAATTCCCAGTATGAACACTATCACGGCCAGCGGCACATAGACATACCTGGCTAAAGGTCCGAAGAACTCTCCCAAAGGCTTTTTCCTGCCTTCCTCCAGTTCCTCCCGTATCTCCTTATATCCCAGAATATAATAAATGGATACAGCCCCCAGCACTGCGCCGAAGGGCACCACAATAATGGTGATGAAATCCATCCACGAACCCACCTTAGGCTCTGACTCCAGAAAAATACCCACTAACAGGGCAATGCCGCTGCACAGGGCCACGGCCGCTTTCCTGGGAAGCTTAAACCGGTTCTGCCATGACTCGCTTACTGCCTCAAACATATTAATTAAGCTGGTGATGCCCGCAAAAGCCACGGACAGGAAGAATATCACTGCGAACAGCCTTCCCATAGGCATCTGCCGGAAAATCTCAGGCAGGGTGATAAACATAAGGGGCGGGCCTGCGTTTGGCTCAATGCCGAATGCAAATACAGCAGGCATAATGGCAAGGGCAGCCATCATGGCAGCCACCGTATCAAAAAAAGCAGTGCGGATGGATGCCTTGGGTATATCCTCTGTCTTGGCCAGATAGGTGCCGTACACAATCATTCCCGAGCCCGTGATGGACAGTGAGAAAAATGCCTGTCCCATTGCCATGACCCAGGTATCCACCTTTAATAAATCACTCCAGTCCGGGGCAAAGAGGAATTTATATCCTTCTGCCGCCCCCGGCAGGAAGGCCACACGGATGGCCAGTATTGCAAACAATACAAAAAAGGAAGGCATCAGGACCTTATTAATCTTCTCAATACCCTTGGTTGCCCCAAACATAAGGATGCCGGCCGCAGTCACCACCACCAGGACATGCCAGGGAACACTTCCGAACTCACCTGTGGCCTGGCTGAAATAGGCCGCTGCATCCGCTGTAAGGATAGCCCCTGTTACAGATCCTGCCAGGGCTCTTACCACCCAGCCCACGATAATGGCATACCCAATGGCGATACCTAAAGAACCCAGAAGAGGAATCCAGCCCAGGAAATACCCCAGCCTGCCCTTTTCTATTTTTTTCCAGCAATATTCATAGGCGCCCAGGGTTCCGGTCCTGGCCCGGCGTCCAATGGCAAACTCAGCCGACAGCCCTACCAGGCCGAATAATACAATGAATAGAATATAGGGCACCAGAAACGCGCCGCCGCCGTATTGCCCTACGCGGTACGGAAACATCCAGATATTGCCCATTCCCACTGCGGAACCCACACAGGCCAGCACAAATCCCAGGCTGCTTCCAAAGCCGCCGTTCTGGTGCACGGCTGCCGGTGAGGAATCCGTTTTTTTCTGCTTGTTCATAACTTCTCCTTTATGACATACATTTAGACGGCCTGCGGTCCTGCATGAAAATGAAACAGGACTGCCTGTAACGCCATCTTTAATATACTACCCCATTTACACCATTTAGTCAAAGTTTTAAAGCAAAAAAGCGGCAATTAGAAAAATCCGAAAAGCAATCCACAAAGAACCGGCATCTGTTATAACATATCGACCACATCATAGCTGCTTCCGTTCCACACTGCCGGACGCACCTGCCTGGTCTTAAGCTGTTCCACAAAATCCTTCAGCCAGTCTTCCTTCTCCGGCAGCCATGTGGCATACTTTCCAATCTGGCCCATGGTGTGGGCATCGCTGGCCCCTATGGTCTTAAGCCCTAATTCCCGGCAGTAAGTAAATGCCCTGCGGTTGGCCTCCAGGGCCGTACTGCCGTTTAACACCTCCACCCCGTGGAGCCCTTTGACCGCGCGGAGATTTTCCTCCAGACCGCGGTTATTGTTCCGGAAAGGGTGGCAGGAGACACAGAAACCGCCGGCCTCATTTACATGGTTTATAAAATCCTGGGCATCCACCCGGCAGCCGGGATAATCTTCAATCCCCCACGCCGTGATATCCCCTTGAAGGGAAAAGAACTCAATACCCACAAAAATGGGAAAACCGGTCCTGTCTGAATACTCTGCCGCATATTCCCTGAGTCCCATGCTGTCATGGTCCGTGATGCAGACAGCGTCCAGCCCCCTGCCCCGCGCTGTGGTCACAATTTCCTCCAGGCTTATTTTGCTGTCCGATGAATAAGTACACTCATGAAGATGCATGTCAACCAGCATTTAGGTTCCTCCTATCTCTTGATAATTTTAAGCAGCCTGCCGTCCTCTGTCCATACCAGGCTCTCCAGATCCATGAATTCAGCCACAAACGGGCTGGCCGGCTTCCGGCAAAGGTCCAGGGGCGCGTCATTCTGGACCAGCTCGCCCTGGTCCATGATAGCGATACGGTCAGCCAGGATAATGGCCTCCTCCTGGTCGTGGGTGACGAACACCATGGTCAGCCCCAGGTCTTTCTGGAGCCGTTTCAATTCATAGCGCATCCTGGTGCGCAGGGCAGCGTCCAGGTTGCAGAAGGGTTCATCCAGAAGGCACAGCTTAGGCTCCACAATCAGCGCCCTGGCAAGGGCCACCCTCTGCTGCTGTCCTCCGCTGATTTCCTGGATATAGGCCGAGGCATAATCTCCAAGCCCCACCATCTCAAGATAACGCATCCCCTTCTGCCGGGCCTGTTCCCGCTTCACTCCCCGGAATTTCAAGCCGTAAACCACATTCTGGAGCACTGTCATGTGGGGAAACAGGCCGTAGGACTGGAAGACGGTTGTCACAGGCCTCTGTTCCGGAGGGATACGGGTGATGTCCTGGCCATCCAGCCGCACGCTGCCGCTGTCCGGCTCCAGGAAGCCTCCTATCATATTGAGGGTCGTTGTCTTCCCGCACCCTGACGCCCCAAGGATGCACAGAAGCTGGCCCTGTTCCAGGGTAAGGGATAAATCCCGCACCACTTCCCTGCCGTCAAAGTGTTTTTTCAAATGGTCAAGTTCAAGATACACGTCGCTTACCTGCCTTCCATGTTATTAAATAAGCCATGCCTTCCACTGCCAGCACCACCAGGATGATGCTGGTGGCTATCAGGGAGGCCAAGGCGTAGTCTCCGGTATAAACCGCATCAAAAAGCTTGAACACTGCCAGCTTGCGGCCCGGATCTATGAGGAACAGGATGGCTCCGGCCGTAGTCATGCTGCTGGAAAAGTTATACACAAAACAGCTGAGAAAGGCCGGTCTGAGACCGGGCAGTATTACGGTCTTCAGCACCGACATCTGCCCCCCGCCCAGGTCCCGCACTGCTTTTTCCTGTGCTCTGGGCACCTGGGTCAGGGTGGCCGAACATATCTTTGTGGCCGTGGGAAGCTGCTTGAAAAGCATGTTGGAAATAACAATCAGGGCAGTGCCTGTCAGCTTTAAGGGCGGAGAATTAAAGGCCAGGATATAGCCGATTCCAAAGCAGGTTCCCGGCAGCATATAGGGCAGCGTAACCAGACAGTCAAAGAAATTCCGGCCCGGAATCTGTCTCCGCTCCATGTAATAGGCGAACAGCATGGCAAAGAGGGTTCCGGCCAGGGATACAATGAGCGCATATGCCACGCTGCGCCCCATGGTGTCCAGGTCAAAACGGACCATCTGTTCCAGATACCGGGTGGTAAAGGAATACACACCTCTGGTGCTTTTGAGGAAACCGGATATGAATATACATCCGTACTGCAGAGCCATCATAAAAAAGAACAGTATGCTTCCCAGGTTTGCCAGAATCCCGGCCGCCCCGCATTTTCCCAGTGAAAGGGCCAGGGGCTCCTGTCTCCCCCTGCTTCCCTCTGTCAGCATATCCGAACGTTTCATCAGTTTCCGGTAGAGGAAAAACGCAGCTATGGAGGGAAGCATCAGAACCATATTCATGGCGGAGGCCTTCTCCAGATTAGAGTATCCCACCAGCTGGAGATATATCTCTGACGCAATAGTGCTGAACCTTCCGCCGATGATGACCGGAGTCCCAAAATCTGCCAGGGAACGGACAAAGGAAAGGAGCAGGGCCACCCAGATCCCCGGCCGTATAAGAGGCAGTACAATGTCCCCCAAAATGGCCTTGGGGCTGGCTCCCAGATCCCTGGCTGCCCGTATGCTGTCTCCATCCAGTTTGGTCAGGATTCCCCCCAGGAACAAGGCATTTAAAGGCACAAAGGAAAGGCTCTGCATCAGGATAACTCCCCAGCAGTTATAGGGATCCCAGCTCAGCCCCAGCAGCCGGTACGTAATCCATCCCCGGCGTCCATAGAGCTGTATATAGGCCAGGGAGGATACAAAGGGAGGGGAGACCATGGTAATCAGCAGAAGCGCCATGCAGAGCATCCTGGCAGCTCCCCGTCTTGTGGCAAGGAACAGGGCTGCCGCCGTGGAAAAGGCAGTGCACAGCAGGGATGCGCAGACACCCACGAACACACTGTTCCAGAGATTTCCCCTGTACTGGTTCCAGACAGCAGCATATGCGTCATAGCTTATGCCCTTTCCGTCCCACAGACTCCGTATCAGGATGCAGAGCATGGGCCAGAACACAAACAGGAAAACGCTGGCCAGCAGAACTGCCAGCAGCACTTTATCCGCCCCATATCCTGCAATGCCAAAAAGGACATCTTTCGATGCCCTTTTGCCATACATGTCTCCATGCATGTTTCCGTGTTTATTTGTATTCATATCTCTATGGATGCTGTCAAACCTATTCATCTGCTGCCTTATCTCCCATCAGCGCCTCAAAATGCTCCAGGATTTCCGTACGCTTTTCACCGAACAGGGACAGGTCCTCCTTCATCAGCATGCCGGTGTCATATCCCAGGTCCAGTCCTTCCAGGGACGGCTTGATGGTCTTTACGCTGTTCTTCTGGTCAATCTCTGCCAGCATCTGGAGATTCTCGTCACTGCTGAACAGCCACTCTATAAAGTACTTGGCCGCGTCTGTATTCTCTGCATTCTTAAATGCCGCCACTCCCTCGGGAACCCATGGAATACCATCCGCCGGGTAAACGATGGACACATCATACTCGTCTAACAGGGACTCGATGGTGCCGTCGATGTATGTGATTCCGATGGCATATTCATCGGTGGTCACCTTATTCTTAGGATCGGATCCGCGTTTTGCATAGTAAGCTATATTCTTATTCAGACCTTCAAAATAGGACCAGCCATCCTCTTCGCCCTTAGCCTGAAGCAGGGCATTGACCACAGCATAGTTGGTTCCTGATACAGCCGGGTTGGACATGATGATTTCGCCTTCATATTCTGCCTTTAACAAATCATCCCAGCTGGCAGGTGCCTCTATATTAAGCTCCTCCATGAGGCCGTCGTTGAGCAGAAAGCCTACGATGGTGATTCCCTTGGAATACCAGTAGCCCTCCGGGTCCTTAAAGTCCTCTGCCAGGTCCCCAGAAGCGTCAAAGGTAACCTGTTCTAACAGTCCGTCATCCTTCGCGCTCATGAATGCGTCAATGCCGCCTCCAAACCATAAATCGGCAGATGGTGTGCCGCCCTCCGCACGGAGCTTGGAGAGCACCTCTCCTGAGGACATGGACAGTAGCTCAACCTTAACACCGGTATCCTCTGTGAATTTGTCAAACAATGTTACATAATTCTCGCTGGTGGCCACTACCTTCATGGTGCCGGACAGAGCCGGTGCTTCTGCCTTAGATTCTGCATTGGTTTCTGCCTTAGTCTCCCCCTGGCTCCGGACTTCAGTTTCCTGGGCTGCGGTGGTTTCCCCGGTCTGGGATTCGGCAGGAGCCCCTGCAGTATTATTGCCTGTGCCAGCGGGCCTCCGCAGGCTGCCAGGGCCGGTACCATGGTAAGCGCCATTAACAGGGCAACTATTTTCTTTCTCATCTGTGGTCGTATCCTTTCTTAATCGTATTTTATATCACTATCCTGTCCTCTTCTGAAGGACAGCAATAACCATTGTTGAATTATAATGAGCACCGGCCCTTAAGTCAATATACAGACTGTCTGTATAGAAAAAAACAAACAGGCAGAAAATCAGATAGAAAAAATCTATTCGCTGCCGAGGCCCGCTGGACTGTATTAATTTGTAAAAAGGAATAGACGGTGCCAGGGCATTGTGATAGAATAAACAAGGTTATTTTCCCGGCATACGGCCGGGATTTTTGATGAATATGTGTAGATATATGCCAGATATATGATGGATATAATGGAGGGGTTTTGAAAATGGAACATAAAAGAAGCCAATGGGCCAGCAACATAGGTTTTATACTGGCCGCTGCGGGAAGTGCTGTAGGACTGGGAAATATATGGAAATTTCCGGGAAAGGTGGCTGCCGGAGGCGGCGGGGCGTTTTTAATCTGCTATGCGCTGATTGTCCTGTTCGTAGGATTCCCGGTCATGCTGGCAGAGCTTTCCATCGGGCGCAGCACCCAGAAAAATGTGGTGGGCGCCTTCCGCCGGCTGAACCCGCGCTGGAGCTTTGCCGGGGGCATCGGGGTCCTGACCTTGTTTGTAATCATGTCCTACTACAGTGTAGTGGGAGGATGGGTGATGAAATACATTGCGGTGTACCTTACCGGGGCGGATTTCAGTGCCTTTGGAAACGACAGCAGCAGATTTTCCGCTTATTTTGCAGATTTTATATCACGGCCTGCAGAACCGCTTCTCTGGGGCGCCGCCTTCCTCCTTCTGTGTATCTATGTGGTTGTGCGGGGTGTATCAGAAGGAATTGAACGGGTCAGTAAATTTTTAATGCCCGGCCTGTTCGTGCTCTTAACCGGAATTGTGGTCTATGCCATAACCCTGGACGGAGCCGCCGAAGGCCTTAAATATATGCTGGCAGTGGACCCCGCGAAATTCAACGGAGGAACCGTGGTAGCCGCCCTGGGCCAGGCCTTTTTCTCCCTCAGTGTGGGAATGGGCATCATGGTGACCTACGGCTCCTACGTGCCAAGGACAGAGAATCTGGCCAAAAGCGCCGGCTGTATCTGTATCTTGGACAGCCTTGTGGCCCTCCTGTCCGGACTTGCCATCGTGCCTGTGGTTTATATTACGGCTGGTCCCGAAGCCATGGGCATGGGAGGCGGGTTTGCTTTCATGGCTCTTCCTGAGGTGTTCAGCCGGCTGCCTGGCGGCGTGTTCTTTGGTTTTGCCTTCTTCCTCCTGCTGTTCGTGGCAGCCCTGACCAGCGCCATCAGCATCCTTGAGAGCTGCATCGCATGGCTTACGGAAGAATTCGGTTTTGCCAGGTTAAAAGCAACCCTGCTCCTTGTGATTCCCATGTCATTCTTAAGCGCAGGTTATTCGCTGTCCCAGGGAGCCATGGACATAAAGCTGCCGTGGTTTGATTTTACCAACGGCGTCCAATATCTCCCCATGAACGCTGTCATGGAAAATTTCACTGACAATCTGATGATTCCCCTGGGAGCCCTGTGCTTCTGTCTGTTCGTGGGATGGGTTTGGGGAACCGACAACGCCTCAAAGGAAATTGAAGCCTCAGGCCACAGCATGGCCTGGAAACGCCTGTGGGCCTTTCTGGTAAAGTTCCTGGCTCCGGCGGTTATTATTGTCATATTATATTTTACAGTTGGCCGCGGACAGGGTCTGTCCTGATAAATCCATTCTATAAATCATGAAACTAAGGTTCCGGTATCCGTCTTTCCGGAACCTGTATTTTTTGCATTCCCGCTTTCCTCTGTCCAAATTCCTGTGTTGTTTTCTGCCCGGATTTCCGTCTTGTTTTCTTCACGACTCTTTTCTGCCTTATCTTCCCTTACCGGATCATCCGCTTCCCGGTTCTCCTCCAGCGCATCCATGCTGTCTCCAAGGCTCTTTGCCTGACTGTCCCCAAGGGCCGAAGCCCGGTCTCCCAGCGCCGCAATTTCCATTTCCTTCCGCTTTAATGCGCTCGTCTCATTGTCAACCATGTCCGCCACATTGGCAGCGCCGCCCATGCCTTTGCTGACCAGGGCATCCACATGCACACCGCCCTGGCTGACCTCAGCTTCCTTCACATGCATCTCACCCTCAACCCGGTCCTTTACGGCGGATATCTTCTCAGCATTCCTGATACCATCCGATACATTGGCCAGACTGCTTAAACGCTCCACCTCGCGCTGTTCCTCCGTCTTATGAGGGTCAGTCCTGTCCGTCTTTTTCTTGTCATCCGGTTCCGCACATGCCTTGGCCTGCTGGGCATACAGTCCTGCTATCTGTTTATCCAGGTCGGCCAGCTGCTTTCCGTAGTTTTTAAGCTGGTCCTTGATGTCATCCACCTTACCGCCGTTTTTTAAGGTGTTCTCCACCAGTTCATTCTTTCTGTCAATGATGGTCTGCTTCTGCTTTGTCAGATTCTCTATCATGCTCATCAGCTTTCCCTGGGGCGAGAAATCGGCCCGGTCACTGCGCCCGGTTCCGGCAGATTTTCCGGTTCTGCTATTATTCTTTGCAAAGGAGGCGTTTACCCTTGCCGCATTGATAATGGTGTTTTTAGGCTGGATTGCGTTAAAATTTATCCTCATTGTTTACCTCCCACTGGTGTTATAGGGTTTTTGGGGTTTCTTATTTCTATTTATGTTATCGTACGGCTGCGGTTAAAGTTTATAGTCAGACGTTAATATCTTCCGCCACTCATCAGATCATGAAATACTGATAACATTCGTTGGAATCCATTACCGCTTTCCATGTATCATAAACTTTTCATAAATGCAGCATATCCTAAACATTTATGACTTTTATATATTTGGAAAAATTACCGGATTTTAAGTTGCATGCAAAAAGGGAATCCGTCAACCAGCACTGTGCTGACGAACTCCCTTCTACTACTGCTTAGCATCCTATACCCTGTCCATGCTCACCTTCACAACCACTTTCCTCACCTTTCCAGGGTGTTCCACCATACATCCCGGACGGTGGATATCATTTGGAAAAAAAATGTTATAGCAGCCTTTGGTTGCTATGAGAAAGCTCTCGTCTCCCACATCGTCATAGAAGTAAATATCTCCTTCTTCCTTCCCATCTGTAATGGTCAAATCTCCTATATCCGGAGCAAATCCCAACATTTCTCTTCCCTTTGCAACAAACTGTACATCTGCATACTTCTTATGTATTTCTGGTCTTTTATCTGCGGAAGCACAGGTTGTTATATCCATTACCATCGCATATATATCCTTTCCGTCAATGGCATATGTGCCTGGTTCCATCTGTGTAAAATCCCTGCTCATAAGATATTCCAGGGCTTTCTGGATTCCCTCCGGATATTTTCCCAGGTCCTCATTGGTATAAATAGATGAAGATATCATATAGTCACCCTCCCTATACAGTCTCAAAATGCTTTTTTAACGGAATATAGACATCCTTCCTCAGGCCGGCTAAGAGCATCTTGAAATTCGTTACATCGTTTCTCAGCGTCATTACCCTGACTCCATTTTCCGCCATCTCAATTGCCCGCTCCAGATTGGGAGGCGCGATGGGACCCATCAGCGGAATGCCTTTTTCTTTGGCCTTTTTAAACAAACGTTCAAACCGACTCTTCACCTGTGGGTTGTCAAAGTTATATGTCTCTTTAATACCCAAGCCAAGCGCCAGATCCGATGGCCCTAGCTGCACTCCCCCCAGTCCCTCCACATCCAGTATCTCATCCATATTATCAAAGAATTCAGGGTCCTCTGCCAGTGGTATTATCAATGTCTCCCGGTTGCATTTTTCAACATACTCTCCAAAATTAAAGTCAGGATAGCAACCATAGCCTGCGCTTCTGCAATCCGTGGCTGAGCCTCTCACACCATAAGGAGGGAACCTGACAGCCTGTACCATTTTTCTGGCATCTTCAGCTGTACGGCAATGCGGAACCACTACTGCGTCTGCCCCGAACTCAGCAGTTGTGCGAATCAGTACCTCGTCATTATACTTGACACGGACGCATGTCCCCATTCCGCTCTCATTGGCAGCAATGATCAATGCCTGCAGTTCCCTGTCAATGGTCACAGGTGTATGCTCCATATCAATAAAGACAAAATCAAATCCTGAGTATCCTATCATCTGGACCACGATAGGGCTTCCTGTAAATATCCCCATTCCCACTGCCAGCTTACCTTCATCCAATATTTGTTTCATCTTATTTTCTCTCATAATGTTTCTCCTTTTTATTTTTACTTAAATTCGATTTAACCGTTTTTAATAGTTCAGAAATATCTTAGGAAGAACCAAAACAACATCCGGTATGTATGTAATGACAAGCAGAAAAGCTATCATGACTGCAATCATAGGAAGTATCTCCTTTATGATATCCTTTAATGGCGTTTCAGAAATGGCTGATGTTACAAACAACAGAGGACCATAAGGAGGCGTCACCATTCCTATCATCATATTAATTACGAACATGACCCCGAAGTGGACCGGATCGATACCAAATCCCTGAACCAGCGGGTATATCATGGGAATAAATACCAGTGTAATGGTGTTATTGTCGAATATCATACCCAGTATCAGGAACATAATATTGCATATCAGCAGGAATACATATCTGTTATCTGTGATTCCCATAATAAAACCGCCTAACAGTGTAGGTATGCGCTCCAGTGTGGATATATAAACAATCACGGACGCACAGCCCACGGTTATGGAAACCGTGCCTACAGTCCTCGCTGTTTCCAGCAGTATTTTTTTTAAAGACTCCCAGTTTAACATCCTGTACACCAGTACAGACACTATCAGCGCATAAGCCCCTGCCACCGCACCTGCCTCAGTGGGTGTCACCGCGCCTCCATAGATTCCTCCTAAAAGGATGACCGGCGTCAGCAGTGCAGGTATTGCCTTAAATGTGTATGTCAAAAAAAGAGGTATTGTATACTTAGTACCATAAGGATACTTTCTCCTATAGGATACCACCAGACAGTACGCTCCCAAAAATAACGCAAGCATAACCCCCGGCAGCATACCTCCCATAAACAGTGCTCCTACGGAAGCGCCTGTAAGGGACGAGTACAGCAGCATGGTCATACTGGGAGGAAAGATGGGTCCAATTGTAGCGGATGCTGCTGTTATGGCACAGCTGAAACCATCGTCGTACCCCTGGCGCTTCATCTCTGCTATTTCCATGATACCAACGCCGGAAGCATCCGCCATGGCTGAGCCTGTCATTCCTGAAAAGATAAGAGATACCAGAACATTAACCTGAGCCATGCCGCCCCGCATCCTTCCCACGATACCATCTGAAAAGCGGAAAATCATATCAGATATCTTACCTGTATTCATTACATTTGCCGTAAATACAAACAACGGAATGGCTATGATGACATAATTATTCCAATATGCCTCACATATGCAGTTAGGTATCACCCCCATATTCCCTCCTGTAGCCAGCATATATATGACGCCTACAGAAAGCATACCTAACGCAATGGGCATACCTGTAAGGAATATCATGGCAAAAGCCGCTAAAAACACAACAATTCCTATATTCATACTATCTTTCCCCCTCTCTACCCTGATTGCCCCCGCTTCTGCCGGAACCACCCTCTTATATCCCTGTACACATCCGCGAAGGAATAACACATCACACCAAAAACAAGGATTATGATTGGAAAGAAGTAAAATTTAACCGGAATTTTTAAGGATGGACTAACGGTTCTGTATTTTACAATATATTGAACTGTGGGCTTCATCAAAATTCCATATGTGACGCCCATGAGCAAATTGCGAAAAATCCTTAACCACCTCTGACCGTCTTGCGGCAGTAAATCATATATCATAGTGAAATTTACATGTTTATTCAGCCTGCGCACATAACATGCTCCTAACAGAACAGTCCATATGTAAGTCGCTACCTGTACCTCCGTCCCCCACGCCGGGGGACGGTTCAGTATATACCTGGAGAAAACAGAATACACAAATGCCAGGAAAAGAGCTGAAAATGTAATAACCGGAATAAAAACTTCCACAAAATCCCTTATTCTTAGAAATAACCATTTAATCTTCGCTCTCATTGCATGCCTCCTCTCATCCTGGCGGCCTATTTGATTATCTCGTTAAAAATATCCATGTTCCAGTTTTTCTCGTTGTCCGGATTGGAAAGATAGTATTTGAATGCGTACTCCTTAAATGCATCCTTATCTGGTTCCTGCAGATTAATCCCATACTTTTCTACACATTCATCCAATATTTTCGCTTCCTCAGCCATCACATCCTGGTTATTCTGTTCAACAGCCTCCCTTATAACCTGCGTCAACAGTTCCTGCTGCTCTGGAGTCATATTCTCCCATTTATCACCATTAACACACACCAGATTGGCTGTTATCATATGGTCTGTCATGACAATGCTCTTTGACACCTCCTGCATAGCATTTGCATACGAAGACAGAATGATATTCTCCTGGGCATCCACAGTACCTGTCTGCATGGCAAGATATGTCTCGCTGCTGTCAAGGGGCGTGGGCTCCGCGCCGATTGCCGTCCCCATGTCAAGGAATGACGCTGAGTTTGGCATACGGATTTTTACTCCTTTTAAATCCTCAGGGGTCTGTACTGTAAGTGAGCCGTCTGAAAGCCATACATCACGTCTTCCCAGGTAAAACGGGGCGATTACTTTAACGTGAAATTCATCCCAAATCTGATCCTGCACCCATTTTCCAACCTCCCCCTGCGTGTCCAATACCTGCATCATATCGTCCACGTCATCATATAGGAACGCAATATCAAACATATTTGCCCACAGCGCTCCATTGTCATAGAAATATCCCAGCTGGATGAATCCTATATCAATATTTCCATCCAGGAGAGCCCCCAACTCTGCACTGGACTTAAAAAGGGTGGCGCTGTCATAATGTTCAAACTGAAAGTTTCCCCCGCCCTTTTGTTCTGATACCTCGGATATCCTGGACTGCAGAAGCTGGGTCGATGCTCCGGGCAGCTGGGAAGTGGATGTAATCAGCTTGACCGCATCTTTGCCAGCCGTATCCCCGGCAGAAGTGTCTGTTGTCTGTGTCCCGGATGTCTGGTTTTCGTCCACCTGGGCTGCAGATGTCTGGCTCCCCGCTGCCGACTCCTTTTTCCCGGAACTGCATGCCGCCAGAGAGACTGTTATGAGTGCTGCTATTGCCAGAACAGATAACCTATTTTTATTTATCATATAGTAACCCTTCCCCTCTTAATTTTTTAAGAATTAGCTTTTATTATCTCAATATGTTCTCTTGCCCGTTTCTCGATCTCTTTATAATCTTTCTTCTCAATCAGGTCATTGGTCAGAAAGGCCCTTGTCCCAAATGCCTTTATCCCTGCCTTAAGGAATTGCGGAATCGTATCAAGACTTACATTGCAGGTAGCCTGCATGGGGATATGCCCCAATGGTCCCATAAGGTACTTCACATGGTTTATATCGTCTACTATATACAGCTTCACTATATCTGCTCCGCAGTCCCTGGCGTGAACAATCTCTGTGGGAGTCATGGCACCAGGTATGGATACCATATCTAATTCCTTTGTGCGCTTGATAACCGCATCGTTTGAGTTTGGCGATACGATGTAACCAGCTCCCAGACGGCAGGCCAGTTCCACCTGGTCCACAGTCAGGACAGTTCCCGCGCCCATACACACCCGGTCACCTACAGCAGCCTTTACGGCCATCATCTGTTCCTCAAAATATGCCTCAGGATCATCCTTGCAGTGATTGTAGGTAATTTCGATAAACTTAACTCCCCCATCAGCCAGGGCTCTGGCCACATCTGCGGCATCTTCCGTGGGAACCCCCCGGAAAATTACGATTAACTTTTCCTTTTCAATTCCTGCAAGTACTTCATTTCCACCCATGTCAAATTCCTCCTGTTATATTTTTTATTGTCAAAAACGTACAATAACGGCATGATTTATTATGCACTTTTTTTATTCTCCCCTCCTATACGGAGAGGGGGTTTTCTTTTATTTTGACATATTGTATATTTTTGATATTTATAGTATACTTTAACATAAGCATAATTACTAATTCTTTTTTCCGGATTCTATTATCGAGAAAAACGATAATTTTCAGAGAGGTGTTGTAAATGAATACACGGCAATTAGAATATATTCTTGCCATCGCGGAAGAAAAAAATATTCTCCGGGCTTCGGAGAAACTTTTTATATCCCAATCTACACTGAGCCAGACACTGATTAATTTAGAAAAAGAGCTGGGCACGCCGCTCTTTATTCGTAATCAGAGAGAGCTTGCCATAACCGAGGCAGGCCAGTATTACATTGAGGCGGCCAGAGATATTATGCATATAAAAGAACAGGCATATGATAGGATACGCAGTATCTCTGTTACGGGTAAAGAACGTTACCGCGTGGGGATATCTTCCCAGGAAGGAATGGAACGTTTTTTGACTGCCTCCGGTCTTTTTCAGAAAAAATACCCTGGTGTGGAACTATATGCCACAGATGAAAGTACCAAAAATCTTCTGAAAAAATTAAACATGGGGCAGCTTGCTTTAATTATTACCTCCCTGGATTCCCTGCAAAAAATCACCCTTCCTTATAAAGTACTCAACCGTGAAGAAATCCTTCTATTGGTTCCCAGGACTCTTCCATACAAAATATGGGGCGAAAACCGCCGTCTTAAGTGGGAGCTGCTTAAAAACGAACATTTTATTCTATCCAAGCAAAACTCAACCATGCGCAGTATTACGGACCATATATTCAAACAGCTGGGGGTTAACCCTGATATTGTATGTGAACTGGACAATACCTCAGCCACCATACATATGGTAGCTGAGGGTACCGGTCTTGCCTTTTTGCCCAGTGGTCTTAAAGTTGAGAATGAACAGATCCGTTATGTATCCCTGACACCTAAAGTCTATCGGTATCAGGTAGTTATCTACCAGGAGGAAATGTCCCAGAACCCCAAGATGACTGATTTTATTGATCTGCTCTGAATTGATCTGTTTCGTCACTTTTTTCTAAAACACGCTCTCGCATTTTCAACAAATTCCGCGTTATTAATTTAACTTTTATTGACTATTTTGCCCATATTTGTTAGGTTAGTCTTTATGGATACACATTATTTCAGAAAACGGACATAAGGAGAATAAAGCATGGAAATCACCAGCCAACTGACCGCCGAGGAAAAGAGGGCTATCATCCGGGACAACGGAGGGGACAAGGAACACCTTCTGGCTATCCTCTATGAGCTGCAAAACGCCTCAGGCTACAACTACATTGATGAGGAAACTGCTGCATTGGTGGCAGAGGAAGTGGGAATGAATCCCACACGGGTATATGACATCATAACATTTTATGCCATGTTAAAGACAGAACCAAAGGCCAGGTACGTGCTGAAGGTATGCAACAGCACTCCATGCCATTTCTCCCGTTCTGAGGAAATCGCACAGATTCTGAAGGAGGAGCTGGGTGTGGGCATAGGCGAAACCACAGAGGACGGCGTCTTTGCCTACCACTATATCCCCTGTGTGGGAGCCTGCGACATAGGGCCTGTCATCAAGGTTAAGGACACGGTATACGGGAATCTGGACCGCCGGAAAATACGTCAGCTTCTGGCTGACTTAAGGTCCGGTAAACGCAATCAATAATTGGGGGAGAACACTTACATGGAAATACAAGAATCTGTTTTATTAAGACGCGTGGGCAGAATGGACCCTGTATCTGTCCCTGAGTTTGAAGCTCTGGGAGGATTTTCAGGCATACGCAAGGCTCTGTCCATGGAAAAAGAAGAAATCCTGGAAGAAATCAGCCGCTCCAACCTAAAGGGCAGGGGCGGCGCCGGTTATCCTGCCGGGCGGAAATGGAAAAGCTTATACAGGATCGAAGGGGATACAAAGCATATTGTATGCAATGCGGACGAAGGAGAGCCCGGCACCTTTAAGGACCGGGTGCTGCTGGAAGAAACGCCCCTGAGCGTCATAGAAGGCATGCTCATTGCGGGATATGTATTCGGCTCTAAACAGGGTTATATCTACATACGCGGAGAGTACCGCAGGATACAGAAAATTTTTGAGACAGCCCTTGAAAATGCAGAGGATGCGGGATACCTGGGAAAAGATATCCTGGGAGTTCCGGGCTTTGATTACAGCATCACCGTGGTTTCCGGAGGAGGAGCCTATGTATGCGGCGAGAATTCCGCCATGCTCAACTCCATTGAAGGGAAAACAGGGCGTCCCAGAATCAAACCGCCTCATCTGGCCGAAGTAGGTCTGTACGGCAAACCCACCCTGGTCAACAATGTGGAAACGCTGTGCTGCGTGCCCATCATCCTTGAGGAGGGCAGCCAGAAGTTCCTTTCTTACGGCACAACTGAAAGCGGCGGCACCAAACTGGTATCCATAAGCGGTCATGTCAAAAACAGAGGCGTGTTTGAGGTGGGCCTTGGCATTTCCCTGCGCCAGCTGATAATGGATGAGAAATACGGCGGGGGCACGTCTACAGGCAGAAAACCCGGATTTTTCCACATGGGCGGCCAGTCCGGCCCCATCGGCTTTCCCGAACAGCTGGATACACCCTATACATATGAGACCCTGGCTCCTAAGGGGCTGGCAGTGGGTTCCGGCGCCATTGTGGTCCTGGACGACAGTGTCTGTATCGTGGAATATATACAGAAGGTCTTTGAATTCTTTGTCCATGAGTCCTGCGGAAAATGCACTCCCTGCCGTCTGGGCACGACCCGTATTCTGGAACTCCTCACGGATTTCGTGGAAGGCAGGGCTAAGGACGGGGATGTGGAGCGCCTGGAATACATGGCCCGGCAGGTGTCCCAGCTTTCGGCCTGCGGCCTGGGCCAGTCTGTGAATGTTGCCCTGATGTCTGCCCTCCGCCACCGCAGAGGCGACTTTGAAGCACATATAAACGGAGGCGCCTGTCCTGCGGGAGCCTGCGCATGTCATGAAAACGGGAGGAATAAAGCATGTCTCACCATATAGATCCGGATACCAGGATACATATTGAAATTGACCATATACCATGCGAGGTGGCGCCGGAGACCACCATACTTTCAGCTGCCGCCGGGCTGGGAATCCAGATACCCACCTTGTGCTATATGAAAGAACTGGCTCCTGACGGCTCCTGCCGCATGTGCGTGGTGGAAGTAGACGGCGGGCGGAAAAAAGGGCTTGTCACTGCCTGTTCCGAGCACTGCACCGAAGGCATGGTCATTTCCACCCGCTCAGAAAAGGTGATGGAAGCCAGGCGCTTTGTCCTGGACCTCCTTATGAGCAACCACCGGGAGCACTGCTTCTCCTGCCCTCAGAACGGCTCCTGCAAGCTTCAGGATTACTGTATGGAGTACGGCGTGGAGTATACCAGCTATGACAGTGGAAAGCGGGTAAACGCCCCAAAGGATACGTCCAATCCATTCTTTGAATACAATCCGGAGCTCTGCATCATGTGCCGGCGCTGCGTACGGATATGCGAAGAGCTGCAGTGCAGAAACGTAATCAGCCTGAAGGACCGCAGCTTTGATACCATCATCACCACTGCCTACGGCAGGCCCTGGTCTGAGACCACCTGTGAATCCTGCGGAAACTGCGTTTCCCACTGTCCCACAGGAGCCCTGTCAGCCAAGGACCACAAAAAGTACCGCAGCTGGGAGGTCAGGAAGGTCAGGACCACATGCCCCCACTGCGCCACCGGCTGCCAGATGGATCTGCTGGTCAGGGACAACCGCATCGTGGGCGCAGAACCGGCTGACGGGCCGTCCAACCACAATCTGCTGTGTGTAAAGGGCAAATTCGGTTCCTACAAATTCGTGGGTTCCGGCGACCGTCTGACCCATCCCCTCATACGAAGGAACGGGCAGCTTGAACAGGCATCCTGGGATGAAGCCCTGGATTACATGGCAGAACAGTTCAGGGAAATCCAGAAAAAGTACGGCAATGACGCTATCGCCGGTTTCTCCTGTTCAAGAGCACCCAACGAGGACAATTTCGTGTTCCAGAAAATGATGCGCGCTGCCTTTCGCACCAACAACGTGGATAACTGCGCCCGTATCTGCCACTCTGCCTCTGTGACCGGTCTTGCCATGACCCTTGGTTCCGGCGCCATGACCAATCCCATTGCGGATATTACAGGGGATGTGGATGTGATTCTCCTTGTAGGCTCCAATCCAACCGAAGCCCATCCCGTAGCAGGCACTCAGATACGCCGCGCAGTCAGGCGGGGCACCAAACTGATTGTGGTGGATCCCAGGAAAATTGACCTGACAAATGACGCGGCCCTGCACCTGCAGATAAAGCCGGGCACTAATGTGGCCTTTGCCAACGGTATGATGCACATTATATTAAAGGAAGGCCTGGCTGATATGGATTTCATATCCTCCCGGACAGAAGGCTTTGAAATCCTGGAACAGATTTTAGAGGATTATCCCCCTGAGAAGGTGGCCCAAATCTGCCACATCCGTCAGGAGGACCTGATACAGGCTGCCCGGATGTACGCAGGCGCCCGCAAGGCGCCCATCATATACTGTCTGGGCGTAACAGAGCATTCCACCGGCACAGAAGGCGTCATGAGCCTTTCCAACCTGGCCATGATGACCGGTAAACTGGGCAGGCCAGGCTGCGGCATCAACCCGCTGCGGGGCCAGAACAATGTACAGGGCGCCTGCGATATGGGATGCCTGCCAACAGATTTCCCCGGCTACCAGAAGGTGGCCAACCCGGACGTCATCCACAAATTCCAGACAGCGTGGAGCGTGGAATTAAATACCAGGCCCGGCCTTACCTCCACCGAGGTTTTCCCGGCAGCCATAAAGGGCAGCATAAAGGGACTGTATATCTTTGGCGAGGACCCAATCGTGACTGACCCGGACACGGGACATATTGAAAAAGCATTAAAGAGCCTGGATTTCCTGGTGGTGCAGGAACTTTTCATGACAGAGACAGCTGCCTACGCTGACGTGGTTCTTCCGGGCGTCAGCTATGCTGAAAAGGAAGGCACCTTCACCAACACGGAGCGCCGTCTCCAGCGGGTCCGCAAGGCTGTTGAACCAGCGGGGCTGGCAAGGGATGACATACAGATATTCTGCGACGTTATGGGCAGGATGGGATATCCCTGCCATTATGACAGCGCAGCCCAGGTCATGGATGAGATAGCCTGCGTAACCCCGTCCTACGGCGGAATCAGCCACGCCAGGCTGGATGCGGGTGAGAGCCTGCAGTGGCCCTGTCCCTCCAAAGATCATCCGGGTACGCCCATTCTCCATGCGGGCAGATTCTCCAGAGGGCTTGGATATTTCTATCCCGCTGTTTACAAGGAATCCAGGGAGCTTCCGGATGAGGAGTACCCAATCCTGCTGACCACAGGGCGCATGCTCTACCACTATAACACCCGTGCCATGACAAAACGGACCGAGGGCCTGAATGAAATCTGCAGCGAATCCTATATCGAGGTCAACGAGGAGGATGCTAAGGTCCTTGGCATCAGCCATGGAGACAAAGTACTTGTGTCCTCCAGACGCGGCCGGATTACCAGCACCGCGCGGGTGGGACAGAAAGTCAGCCCGCAGGAGGCCTTCATGACCTTCCACTTCGCGGACGGCAATGTGAACCGGATTACCAACGCTGCGCTGGACGACCTGGCGAGAATCCCAGAATATAAAGCCTGCGCAATCCGAATCCAAAAAGCGTGATGGAAAGGAATATAAAACATGATGGAATTCACGAAACAGTATCCTGTCATACGGTATGAAGACGGCAGGGAAACGCCTTCCATGGACGAAGTGCTGGCGGAATGTTCCCTAAACGTCCATATCAACGGCCGCTGCACCGAAGTCCTTCACTGTATTCCGGAATATCTGGAGGAGATGCTCTTAGGCAGGCTTTATACCTCAGGCGTCATCTCCTCCCCTGAGGATATAATGGATTTAAGCATCCGTCCGTCTCTTAACCGGGCGGATCTGAAAATCCGGGAAACAGACCGCACCATGGTCCGCCTCCCGGATTTACACATCTGTCCTGATCACATACTCTCTCTGTCACAGCACCTTCTGGATGCCTCGGAGCTGTTTCGCAAAACCGGCAATGTCCACAGCGTAATGCTGTGCCGTGACTGTGCGGTCCTTTACATGACAGAGGACCTGGACCGAAGCCGGGCCTTTGAAAAAACAGTGGGCCGCGCCTTAAAGGACCGTGTGGATTTTGCAGGCACCAGTGTATATACCACAGGCCGGATTCCGCGCCCCATTGCAGAAAAGGCCATATGGGCAGGCATACCTGTCATTGTATCCCGCTCCGCACCCACAGACCTTACCCTGGAGCTGGCTGCTGAATACAATCTGACTGTCATCGGATTTGCCCGCAGAAACAGAATGAATATCTACCGTACATCCCGGGATGGTTCAGCCACCCCTTCTTAACCGTCCCCTGTCATGCCAGATATGTAATCACAGGAATGGTGAGCACGGACAGGATGGAGGTCAAAGCAATGCTTTTGGCCGATATCCTTCCATCCGTGGCGCCATATTCCTTCTCAACCAGCATAACCACGCTGCCCACCGGCATTGCAATCAAAAGAATAAAAATTCCATAAGAAACCTTGTCAACAGGCAGCATTCTCATAAACGGTATGCAGACTGCCGGTATGACCAAAAGGCTGATAAAGGCAAAGAGAAGCTGCTTTTTGTCTGTTACCAGGGACTTTAAGTCCGACTGGGCCACCATGATGCCCACAGTCATCATGGATAAGGGCACTGCCGCGTTTCCCATGCTGTCCACAAAATCAGCTGCCGGCTCCGGCACCCTTATGTGAAAGGCAAATATAAAAATTGCCGTGATACAGGCGCCCATTCCGATATTGAGCATCTTCTTCCAGGGAAGCCCGGCCCGTTTTGCCGCTTCTTTTCCAGCGTCTTCGCAATCATCCCTTGTCCCCATAGCCAAAAGTATGCCGTAAGAATAAACCAGAAGATTATAACCAACAATATAAAATGCCACGAATATTACAGCCTCCTCACCGTACAGGCTGCGCACCAGCGGGATTCCCATAAACCCCAGGTTGGGAAATATCATCATGAGACGGTAGCTGTTTACCTCCCCCGGCAGAAGCCTCATCATCTTTGTGAACAGACGGCTCAGGACAATGAGCACCAGAAAAAACACGGCCACCAGAACCAGGTTCTCTGCTACCATGCGGGGACTGTATGTGATTTTCTTATTCAGTACTCCGGATATGATGAGACATGGGTTAAAGATATTAATGATAACCGAGGACAGGCTCTTAGAGCCGGCCTGTGAGACTATATGCGCCTTAAAGGCAATAAAACCTGCCAACATCATAAAAAACAAAACCAGCATCTGCCCGGCAATGATTCCTGCGTTCATTTCTATTACCTGCTTTTTATCTTGATTGTTCCATTGTAGCTGATTCCATTCTTATTTTCAATCATTACTCCATAAATTAGGTTGAGCCGGTAAGAAAGGCCCTCTGCCAATCCCACCGGCTTATTATGTATGGTATCTATATTAAAAGCTCTGACTGCTTGTTTATGTCTTATAGTATACCGGCTATTTGTGTCTTAAGTTTGACTGATTGGTAAATTGTTTCTAAAGAGGCTTAAGAAAATATAACAGAATCTTTTGAATTTCTTGTGTTGACATATAATACTATATGCTGTATAGTATAACTATATTATATATTGTATAATATGATGCAACTAATAATATTGTTTTTAGAACAGAGGGGTGCTTATGATATTTAACACTGGCTCCGCGCTTTTAGACGCTATTGTGCTGGCAGTTGTCTCTAAGGATGCGGAAGGGACTTATGGATATAAAATCACCCAGGATGTCCGGCAGGCCATTGATATTTCGGAGTCCACCTTATATCCGGTGCTGAGACGCCTCCAGAAGGAGGACTGCCTGGAAGTGTATGATATGGCCATTGACGGCAGGAACCGCAGATATTACAGGCTGACGGAAAAAGGCAGGGTACAGCTGAATTTGTACCGGGGGGAATGGGTAACTTATTCACAGAAGATATCCCAGATATTTAAGGAGGCGAAGCTATGACCAGGGATGAGTTTATGAAGGAGCTTGCATATCTTCTGCAGGACATCCAGGATGAAGACAAGGACGATGCGGTCCAATACTATACAGATTACTTTGAAGAGGCCGGTCCTGATAAGGAAGCAGAGGTCATCCAGGAATTAGGAAGCCCTGAACGGATTGCCGCCATCATCCGTGCTGACATAGCCGGACATCTGGAGAGCGGCGGAGAATTCACAGAACAGGGATATCAGGATGAGCGGTTCCGTGATCCCGGCTATGCCATGGCAAAGCGTCTGGACCTGCCGGAAGAGCAGGAGAGCGGCGGCCAGGGAAGCGGCAGCCGGGGACAGGGCTATAACCGGGAACAGAACTTTGACCGGGAACAGAGCTTTGACCAGAAACGCGGTTTTAACCATGGCCCGGAGCAGACTTATACAGAGGAGAACAATGGAACTTCCAATCCCCCTCCGCCCAGGACCAGCAAGGTGATAAAGCTCATATTATGGGCTGTGCTCATCATTGTGGCCTTTCCCGTGTTCCTTGGTGTTGGCGGCGGTCTGCTGGGTCTGGCCGCGGGAGTCCTGGGCATTCTGACAGCTGTCCTGGTGACACTTGGGGCCACCACCTTTGCAGTGCTCCTGGGCGGTATCGTTATGCTTCCCTACGGTGTGTTCCACATGTCTTCCCATCCACTGGATGGACTCATGGCCTCCGGCACAGGATTGATACTGCTGGGCGCCGGTGCCCTGTGCCTGGCTCTATCCGTACTGTTTTACGGGAGGTTCATCCCTTTCATTATACGAAGTATCGTAAATGGGCTTAGCCGCCTGCTTCACCGAGGGAGGTAATAAAATGAAGAGATTCGTAAAAATATGCGCCATCACCGGACTGATACTCCTTCTTCTTGGCCTGGGCATCACTGCCGTTTCAGCCGCCATGGGAGGACGGTATACAAACAGCCTGCCGTCCCGCCTGGCCTCCAGGGTATGGCACAACCACATGCCATGGCTGGTCCGCTGGGGCGATGACCGGGCGGATGACTGGGATGACCGGGATGCCTGGGATAACTGGGATGACTGGAATAACCCGGATGACCCGGATGATACAGACCGCTCCCGCGGCTCCTCACAGATAAAGACGGTATCCGATCCCTCCTATGCACAGGCCAGAAAACTGGATGTGGATATAGACAAAGGGGTAATCCGCGTTTTAGAAAAAGAGGGTATTTCCCAAATCCAGGTCAATGTACAGGATACCTATAACCGCACACAATGCTACATGGATGAATTCACACTGAAGGTTAAGAGGGAATCAGGACGCAGCCGGAGCAATGAGGCTCCTCGAATCGAGATTCTGATTCCGGCCGGATACGGGCTTGACAAATTGTCCCTGGATCTGGGCGCCGCGGAGTGCACGGTCCTTGGTGTCACTGTCTCCAAACTGGAGATTGACACAGGAGTTGGCGCCATTACATTTTCAGGCACTGTCAACGGGGATGTGGAAATCGAGACAGGGGTGGGAGATGTGACCCTTAACCTGACCGGTTCCCAAGACGGGTACAATTACCAGGTGGAGTGCGGCGTGGGAAGCATTGATGTGGGCGCTGAACACTACAGCATGCTCTCACACGAAACTCACATCAACAACAAGGCTCCCTACACCATGGAACTGGAATGCGGCGTGGGAAACATTGCTGTAAACTTTGACCAAATCTTATAGATTCCTACAGAAAAGGAGATAGAACTATGGATAAGAAATTATACCGTTCAAACATAAATAAAATGCTCTGTGGCGTATGCGGAGGCATTGGAGAGTACTTTAACATTGACCCCACCATCATCCGCCTTATTTGGGCCATCTTTGCCTGCTCCGGCCCCGGAATCATAGCTTATTTTGTGGCCGCCATCATCATTCCCCTGGCTCCAAACTAAGGCTGGCTAATTATCCGCCTTTTCCGGGATCTGCAGCCATACGGAGGCATAAAACATACCGGCTTTTTGTTCAAATAATGTATCTCCTCCATACCTGTCCGCAATTTCCCGGATGGAGGATACGCCGATTCCCACCCCTTTCCGCTTGGAGGAAAGGGGTGTTTTTCCGTCAGCGTCAAACGGCACTGTCCCGGAACAGGTGTTATCTGTCAGAAATACCAGGCTGCTGTTTTTCCTGAATATCCGCAGCCGGATGGAGCATTTACCATTCTTCTCACGCAGACAGGCCTCCACCGCATTTTCCAGCAGGTTGCCCAGTATCACCGTCACCTCCGTATCCGGGACAGGACATTGCTCCGGGTAGTCCGCCTGGGCTTCAAAACGGATTTTATGCCTGCGGGCCTGGGAGGCATAGTAGCAGATTAACGCATTGATTACCTGGTTGCGGCAGTATATTTCTATGATATCAGGAGGCAGCTCTGTCTTATAAATCTCAATATACTCGGACAGACCCGCCCTGTCATTCCTCTCTATGTAGGACTGAACCACGGCCAGATGCTGGCGCAGGTCATGGCGCGCCTTTTTCATTTCCTCCATATGGGCTGATACGGTTTCATACTGCTTTTTCTGGGCCAGAAGGCTCCGGTCCGCATACTTTAATTCCTCCTCCAGCTGTGTCTTTCTGCGGGATATTTCTAACACCTTCAAAAAAACATAGGACACATAACAGGTTCCAAGCAGCATCAGATACCTGGAAATCAGGAACTGCCAGGAAGCATAGGCATACACATCCTGCACCGTGCAGTACAGCATGCCGAACAAAGTGGAAAACAGCGGAATCTTCCACATGTACTGCCACATCTTCCTGTCCTCCATCTTCAGGGCTTCCCTCACGGTATGTCCCAGAAAATGGAGTATAAAGGGATAGGTGATAAGCAGAATCGCCACCCTTGCCGTATTATAGATGAGATACGGATGTCTGTCTGAAAAGTCCCAGAAAAACCGGCTTTCAATGAAATTGGCATTGCCAAACACAAAAAAGGACCAGGACATTAAAAGCAGGTATGTGAACATAAGCTTCTGGAACTGCTCTCTGATTAATAAAAATGAACACATCAGATTAAACAGCATAAAACCATACCGCATCAGGGTAGTCCAGCGGGCAGCTGCCTCATAGCCTTCCTGATTGATAAGATAGAAGGCTGCGCTGTTCACGCACGATACCGCTGTCAGCAGCACCACCACATACCTGTACCGGATTTTTAATTTATCCCTGTGAATCCAATACCTGGGAAGGCCGAAGGGTATAAAATCCAGAAATGGAAACAGTAATATCATGGCAGTATCTATCATAACAAATCCTCCCCCCTTGCCCGCCGGAACATGTACTGTGAAAACCGGCTCTTGATTTCCTTATGGTCCCGCTTGCGAAACGGAACACGTTCACCGGTATCCATAAGGAATTCCAGCTCCTCCATGCGCCTCACGCGGTCCATGTTAATGATGAGTCCCCTGTAACAGGGCAGGAATTGGGGATAGGCGGATAATACCGCCTCCAGAAACGCAACGGTCACACGGTATCTCAGGACTCCCCGCATATCCGTATGGATCTGCACATAATGGCCGTCCCGGTCACACCAGAGGATTTCCTTTAACAATATCCTGTCATCACCCAGGGCAATGAAACGGGCGTTCATTATCTTCTCCAAACGGGCCAGTCTCATGGTTTCCCCGAACGCCTCATATGTAAAGGGTTTTATGAGATAACCACAGGCCCTGACCCCATAGCTGTCCACTGCATGGTCGCAGCTGGTGGTAACAAAAATAAGGGCAGCCTCCTCATCCACCCTCCGTATCTCCCTGGCAGTGTCCATGCCAGACATCCCCTCCATATACTGATCAATAAAAATTACATCATATACCTGAGGCCGGAAGGCGTCAAGGAACCTGGTCCCGCTTTCAAACTCATCCAGTTCCGGCTCCTCCCCCTGGTAATTTTCACGCATATAGCGCAGAAGATATTCCTTTATCTCCTGTCTGCACACCGCTAAATCGTCTATAATGGCAACTTGCATAAAATCCTCCCCCCGTACCGGCAAGAAATGCTTTCCTGATTTCATTTTACAAAAAACAAATCCGTATGGCAAATGCAAAATCGGGCCAAAACCTGCAAAATGAAGCCACCCCATTGAAAATATGGCAGAAAAACGTTATGTTTGAATTAAATCTAAGAACCCATATACGAAAGGGGGAGCACGGCATGGAAATCATCATATGTGACGACAACCTGTCAGAACGATCCTTAATGATAGATTACATTCTTAAATGGGCCTCGGAAAAACACCTTGAAATACAGATTAATACCTGTAAAGACTGGATGGAACTGGCCGCTGCCCTGGAAGGAAGGGAATGGGACATAGTCATCGTTTCCCTGGACGGCGTGAGAGGCCTGGATACCGCATCCAGTGCGCAGCCGCTCTCCAGAAGGCTTATCTGGATTTCCGACCTGGATTTCGGAGTACAGGCCTACAGAATGTGTGTGAGCTACTTCTTCATGAAGCCGGTCAGCTGTCAGAAAATGCAGCGGGCTCTGGAGTGTGCTCTGAAAGGGCAGGGCACAACGTGATATCTGGAGGGATGTAAAATGAAACAGAGACAGCATACAGACATTTACAAAAAGACGCGCAAACAGCTGGAGCAGGAAAATTGTGCCCTGCAGACCCTGGCGGAACTGGATGGACTGACCGGACTGTATAACCGCATCACCATGGAACGCAGGGTGGACGACCATCTGTGCCGGAAGCAGCCGGGAACCATGATTGTTCTGGACCTGGACCATTTCAAACAGGTAAATGACCGTTACGGCCATATTGCCGGGGATATGCTGCTGTGCACCATTGCCAATGTGCTGAAAAAAATGTTCAGCGGCCGCAATCTGGTGGGGCGTGTGGGAGGAGATGAGTTCGTAATTTTCATTCCCTCTGTTCTGGACGACCCAATGACAGCCGGAGAATGCCTGCGGATTCAGGAGCGGTTCCGCGAAGTGCGGCTGGGTGATTCCATCCTAATTAAGCTGTCCATCACCATAGATAGTGCAGACAGCCGGACCTGCACCAAATACCGGGATATGTTTGACTGTGCGGATCAGAAAATCATGGCAAAAAAGCGCCTTCGCAATCTAAAGGATGACACCGGCCTCATATCCCCGTCCAGGGAACCGGCCGGCATACAGCCCGATATGAGTCTGATCGCCATGGAAATGGAGGAAAAGGAAACCCAGCCAGGAGCCTACTGCCAGGATTATGAAACCTTTAAACAAATCTACCGCCTGGAAGAACGGCGCCTCAGAAGGGATAAGAAAAGAGCTTTCATCATATTGTTTACACTGACAGATAGAAATAACGGTTTTCTCCCCCTGGACAAAAGGGATGCTGAGATGGATATTCTGGGGGAGAAAATAAAACAGAGCCTGCGTATGGGAGATGTGTACACCAGATACAGCAGCTGCCAGTACCTGGTAATGGTGCTGGATGTGTCCATAGAAAATGTGGGAGTCATCGCGGACCGCATCTGCAGCGCCTACTACCAGATGCATCAGGAAACAGCTGACAACCTGATTCTGCACCACAGTTACCCTTTAAAGCCGGCACGGGGACGGCCCAGGGCCTCCCGTCCCCAGTGAAGCCTTAACCTGTCAAATACCCACTGGAACAGCAGCGGCAGCACAATGGCCCATATAAGATAAACCACCCTGAACTGAGGCAGAGCTTTGGGAAAATAGCAATACCAGAGGTCTGCCTTATACTGTTCAAAACTGAATCCAGGAAAGAGAGCAGTGTACTTTGCCAGTGCAGCGAACAGGGTTTTAAGAACCATGAGAGCCATGATATGATGCATCATCACCGCATATGTATGGCTGCCAAAATACCTGATATACCTGCCCTCCCCAAATGCTCCGGCCAGGATGCGGGATACCCTGAGCCAGAACGCGATTCCCAGTGCAGCCGTGACATAGGGCATCAGGATTCCTGTAAAACCGTTGCAGAAGGCCACGGAGTAGATGAGGGGGCGGCCGGACATGGCCAGAAGCAGCCAGGCAGCCAGGATAATGCCAAAGTACAGCCCATGGTCTGCCCTGTCCCCTGCCTCCAGTTTTTCCTTATACAGGGTGCCTGCGCCGTAGCAGGGCAGCAGGAACATCATACGCACCAGCGTAAGCCATCCGCCCTGATACCGGCCGGAAAATGCCAGAAGGATGCCCCATACCCCTATGGACAGGTACAAAAAAAACACTGCATATTCAGAATCCACCCGCTTTAAAAGGCGGCGTAAAAGTACATTGGCCATTTCCACCAGAAACAGGGCCGGCACAAACCAGGCAGCCAGATTATATTCAAACTGATGTCCTGTGATAAATGGTTCCACAAACAGATTCCATAAGCTCAAATCTCCCCCGAAGGCAAAGCCGGCTCTGTGAAGCCCCTGGACAATCATGCCATAAATCAGATTGTACACCATATACGGCCCCAGCAGACGGATTATTTTTTTCTTCGTATAGGCACCCAGCCGGTGCTCGCTTCCCTTTTTGTAAAAATACCCGGAGATAAAGGCAAACAGGGGCATGTGAAAGGAGTAGTAGGGCACCAGTCCCCCGATGTCCAGATAACTGTTATTGAGATGCCCGTCCACCACAAAAAACATACCCAGGGCCGACAGGATGCAGAACTGCATATTGAACCCCGCATAGGGCTGCCCCTTCGGCATCTTTGCAGCCCGGTTCCCGCCGGGACGGGCCGTATCAAATCGTCCTTCTGCCATGTCCGGCCTCCGTCTTATACATTTTCCTGAAATTCGATGGCGTCATTCCCATGACCGACTTAAACACCCTGTTAAAATGAGTGATGTTGGAGAATCCTGTGTCCCGGCTGATTTCCGTGATATTTTTATTGGTTTCCATAAACATCCTCTGGGCATTCATGACCCGTGTAACATTCACATACTGGATAATGGTGCTGTTGGTATACCGCTTGAACTCCCTGCACAGGTAGTAGGGACTCACATAGGACATCTGGGCCAGCTGGTCTATGGATATGTCCTCCTGGTAATTCTGGTGGATATAGCTGATTATATCTGTTATCCGGTTGCGCTTTTCCGGCTTCACCGGTGTCTGAATGTTTCTGGCAATGGTCAGTAAGGCCATGTTTAACAGGGTATGGATATAGTCCTCATGATAAGCCTGAGGGTCGTCCTGTTCCTTAAGCAGGTCATCCAGCATGCGGTGCACCACCTGCTTTTCCCGCTGGTCCGGCTTATATACCCCGGTTCCCTTTTCCAGCACCTTTAACAGCTGCACGGAGTCCACTTCCTCCTTAGAAAAATACACCAGAAGCCGCTTAAACGGCACATTCTCCTGGCCGTAGGAATGGTGCATCACATAGGGGGAAAATATAAGGAATTCTCCCGGATGGATGCAGTAAAGACGGTCCTGGATAATGTGAAACCGTTCTCCTTCCTCCAGATAATATAATTCAAAATAATCATGATAATGGGACTTTGACATATTGTCATTGACTCCCTGTATGCGTTCGCCGGCAATGCTCCTTCCCTGAGCCATCATAATTCCAGCCTGGTCTATCAATCCGTTTTCTCCCTTCTTTGGTACATATATCCAATTCCCATGTTTTTATATACGTAAAACACACGGAAACACCATAGCGCTTCCAAATTAATACAGCAAGATATGTTTAATTTCCACCATAATACTGCAAATATTGTCTAGTTTAGGCGGCCTTAATTCTATATGATAATAACATAAAACCGGTTGAAATAAAACAAGGAGGCAACAATTTATGAAGGTTTGTACGAATGCTTACACGGTCGCCAAAAAGGACAGTTACTTTTCAGTGATGACCAACAGTGTGGAAATCCGCATTCTTTTTCTGACAGATTCCATCCTGCGTATCAGGGCCGGATTTGACGGCGATTTCGCGGAGGAATCCTACAGCCTTGTGATGACAGCATGGGAAGACCGGATGGATGATTTCCTGAAGGGCCGCAGAACACGGGTGGAAGCGGCAGACGCAGTCCTGTCGGACGGGGACAGGGAGGCAGTAATTGAGGGACGTATTCTGAAGGTAGTGGTGGAGAAGGATCCGTTTCGCATCTGCGTGTATGACAAAGAGGGAACCCTGCTTCACGCCGACATCGTGGATTTGGCCTATATGGAGGACAGCAACCACCGCCGGATTCACACCAGTGAGATTTCACCGGAAGACTGTTTCTACGGTTTTGGAGAGAAGAGCGGCAGCTTCAACAAAGCCCAGAAATTCATGAGCATGAGCCCCAAAGACGCCATGGGATACAACCCCAGGGAAACCGATTCACTTTACAAACATATCCCCTTTTACATAAAATTAAACCGCGGAACCAGGAAGGCTGTGGGATATTTCTACCACAACACCTGTGAGTGCGATTTTGATATGGGCCGCGAAAAGAGCAACTACTGGAAGCCCCACAGCCGTTACCGGACAGACGGCGGCGACATTGACCTCTTCCTCATTGCAGGCCCCTCCGTGCGTCAGGTCGTGGAGCGCTATACGGATCTCACCGGCAAATCAGCCATGCTTCCCCGGTATGCGCTTGGATACCTGGGATCCTCCATGTACTATCCGGAGCTGGATAATGACTGCGATGACGCTATCCTGGATTTCATCGACACCACCAGGGAAGAGAAGATACCGGTTGACGGTTTCCAGCTTTCCTCCGGCTACTGCACCGTGGAAACGGACAAAGGCATCAAGCGCTGCGTCTTTACCTGGAATAAAAAGCGCTTCAAGGACCCCAGGGAATTCTTTGCTCAGATGGAAAAGAGAGGAGTAACCGTGTCCCCTAACGTCAAGCCGGGCATCCTCCTGATTCATCCTAAGCTGGATGAGATGAAAGCCAAAGGCATGTTTATAAAGGCCAGCGGCAGCGATGAACCCGGTATCGGAACATGGTGGGGCGGCAAGGGTGTGTTCGCAGACTTTACCAACCCCTGCACCCGGACTTACTGGAAGGAAATGCTTAAGGAAAATGTCCTGGAATACGGCACCAGCTCTGTGTGGAACGACAACTGTGAATATGACAGCCTGGTGGATAAGGACTGCCGGTGTGATTTTGAGGGCAAGGGCGGTACCATCGGCCAGCTGAAGTCCGTCATGTCCAATATCATGTGCCATATCACGGATGAGGCTATTCACGAAACCTTCACCAACACCCGCCCTTATATCGTGTGCCGTTCCGGCCACTGCGGCATCCAGCGCTATGCCCAGACCTGGGCAGGAGACAACCTGACCTGCTGGGACTCCTTAAAATACAACATTGCAACCATCCTGGGCATGAGCCTTTCCGGCGTAGCCAACCAGGGCTGCGACATTGGCGGCTTCTACGGACCGTCGCCGGAAGCAGAGCTTATGGTGCGCTGGATTCAAAACGGTATATTCCAGCCCCGTTTCTCCATCCACTCCACCAACACCGACAACACGGTGACAGAACCCTGGATGTACGGCGACTGTACGGATTACATCCGGGAGGCTATCGGACTGCGCTACCAGTTAAGTCCCTACCTCTACTCACTGATGGAGCGGGCCCATGAAACAGGACTTCCCATCATGGAGCCCATGTGCAGTGCATTCCAGGAAGATGTGAAGTGCTACGAGGAGGGCGTGGACTTTATGCTGGGTGATTCCCTGCTGGTGGCCAATGTGGTGGAAAAGGGCGCCGTCTCCAGAAAGGTATACCTGCCTGAAGGCGAAACCTTCTACGATTTCTATACAAGGGCCGCCTATGAGGGTGGACGCACCGTGGAGCTCCCTGTGGACCTGGGATCCATACCTCTGTTTGTGAGAAGCGGAGCCATTATTCCCATGGCGGAAGACAGGCTTGATAACCTAAAGACCCAGCAGGCAGAACACATACGAATCCTGTGCGCGGCCGACAGGGACGGCCGGTTTGAACTCTATGAGGACGACGGCATTTCCATGGACTATGAAAAGGGAGGCTGCCTGAAGACCTCCATAACCATGACAGCCGGAGAACGCACTGTTTTGGATTTCCATCAGGAAGGCCATTATGAGACAGCCGTAAAGACGCTGTATCTGGATATGATACACCGTGAGAAAGCACCTTACTGGGTTAAGGCAGACGGCGAGACCATTCCTCATTTCCTCCACAGGAGAAAATTTGAGGATGCGGACTGCGGATGGTATTACAGCCAGAGGCTTAAGTCCGTTCAGATTAAATACCCTAATCCTAAGAAGGATTATCAGGTGATCGTATCTTTTGAGCAGTTCGACCTGATTGGTATGTAAAGACAGGCATTCGCTTCCCCTCCCGCTTACAGAGGGGAAGCCGCTACATAGAAAGGGGATATTGAAAATGAAAAAATTTGCAGCAGCAATGGCAGCGGCTTTGAGCCTGGCGGTACTGGGGCTTTCCGGGTGCGCCCAGAGCGGCGCCAAGACCAGCGCGGAGGCCTCAGCGGAGAATCCCATGGTGCTTACTCTGGCTCACGGCCTCAGCGAGACCCATACGGTACATATTGCGATGACAGAATTTGCAGACAAGGTGGAGGAACGGACAAACGGACGAATCCAGGTCCGCATCCTTCCAAACGGCCAGCTGGGTTCCGAAAATGAGAACATGGAGCAGCTGATGGCCGGTGTCATTTCCATGACCAAGGTATCTGCTCCCGGCCTTGCCACCTACAACGAATCCTATCACGCCTTCGGCCTTCCCTATATCTTTGACGATACGGAAGACTTTTACCATGTAATGGATTCTGATCCGATGCAGGACTTCTTCCTTTCCTCCTCTGACGACGGATTCGTCACCCTGACCTACTACACCTCAGGCGCCCGTTCCTTTTACACCAAGAACAAGGCAATCCGCACGCCGGCTGACTTAAAAGGGCTGAAAATCCGTGTACAGGACATGAAATCCCAGACTGATATGATGAAGGCCTTAGGCGGAATCCCGGTAGCCATGTCCTACGGCGATGTATATACCTCTCTCCAGACCGGCATTATCGACGGCACTGAGAACAATGAAACAGCACTTACCACCGGCAAGCATGGCGAAATCTGCAAGGTATATTCCACAGACCAGCACGCCATGATTCCCGATGTAATGGTCATGAGCGCCAAGGTATGGAAGACCATCAGCCCCCAGGACCAGAACATCATCCTGGAAGCAGCCCGCGAATCCACGGAAAGCCACAAGATTGCATGGGATGCCGCCATTGATGAGGCCATCCAGGAGGCAGAGTCCCAGATGGGAGTGGAATTCGTAAACGATGTTGACAAGGATGCGTTCCGCCAGGCCACAAGCGGTATGATTGACGATTACTGTGCACAGTATCCGGGTGTGAAGGAACTGCTTGACACCATTGATTCGGTAGAATAAGGGGAGGTAATCACATGAATGAAATATTATCTGTCATCAAAAAGTGGATGACCCGTCTTTTAGCCGGCATAGCCACTGTGCTGCTGTCCGTTATGACCCTTCTGGTCCTGTACCAGGTATTTACACGCTACGTGCTCAACAGCCCGGCTGCCTTTACCGAGGAGCTGGTGCGTTACTTCCTGATTTGGACCGGTTTCATCGGAGCTGCCTATGCCTTCATCACCAGGGAACACATGTGCCTGGTGCTGGTGCGTGACAGCTTAAGCCCGGCAGGCCGCCGGATTCTGATGACAGTTATTGATGTGCTGATTCTGCTCTTTGCCGTCTTTGTCATCACCATAGGCGGATTCAAGCTGGCGTTAAGCGCCCAGAAGGTGTTCTCCGCGCTGCTGGGGATTCCCAGAAGCCTGGTATATGCCATGGCGCCCATCTCCGGACTGTTCATCATCCTGGCACAGATTATCAACATCTATGAGGATGTAACCGGAATCACCATAGAAGGAGGGAATGAGTAATGAGTATCGGACTTACAACAGTCATTCTGTTTGCGGTATTTGGCATCCTGCTGTTCCTCAGCTGCCCAATCTCCGTCAGCATCGTAATCGCATCCATCGTAACTGCCGTCTCCAGCCTGTCCTGGGACCAGATTACCTTCATCACCATGCAGAAGATGAACAGCGGCGTGGAGAGCTTCTCCCTGCTTGCCATCCCTCTCTTCATCCTGGCCGGCAACATCATGAATAACGGCGGTATCGCCAGACGCCTTGTCAACTTTGCCAAGCTGTTTGTGGGCTGGATTCCAGGTTCCCTGGCCCAGGCCAACATTGTGGGCAACATGCTCTTTGGCGCGCTGTCCGGTTCATCCGTGGCAGCTGCATCCGCCATGGGCGGCTGTATCTATCCCATCCAGAAGGACGAGGGCTACGACCCTGCCTTTGCCACGGCCGTCAACATTGCCTCGGCTCCCACCGGACTCCTGATCCCCCCTACCAGCGCATTCATCGTGTACTCCACGGTAGCAGGCGGCGTGTCCATATCCACTCTGTTCATGGCCGGATACATTCCCGGCATACTGATGGGCGTTGGCTCCATGGTGGTGGCTTTCATTTACGCCAAAAAGCATAAATATCCGGTATCAGGCCGCACCCCCATGAAGGAAGCCGTAAAAGTGACATTGGAAGCCATTCCCAGCCTGCTGCTCATCATCATTGTAATCGGCGGTATCGTGGGAGGCATCTTCACTGCCACTGAGGGAGCAGGTATCTGCGTGCTTTACTGCCTGATTCTTTCCATCTGTTACAAGAGCCTTACCGTGAAGTCCTTCATGAAGATTCTTGTAAGCAGCGCATGCACCAGCGGCATCATCCTGTTCCTGATATCCGCTTCCTCCGCCATGTCCTTTGTCATGGCATACTCAGGAATCCCGGCAGCCATCAGCGAAGGCATCATGTCCATCTCCACCAACAAATACGTGATCCTGCTGCTGATGAACATAATCCTGATGGTTGTGGGAATGTTTATGGATATCACGCCGGCTATCCTGATTTTTACTCCTATTTTCCTTCCTATCGCCCAAAGTTTAGGAATGACTGACATTCAGTTCGGCGTCATGTTAATCTTTAATATGTGCCTGGGCAACATCACGCCTCCTGTTGGTTCCGTACTGTTCGTGGGCTGCGGCATCAGCAAAATCAGCATTGAACAGGTGACCAGAACGCTGCTTCCCTACTTTGCGGTACTGTTCCTCCTGCTTATGGCCGTTACCTATATACCGGCGCTGTCGCTGGGTATTCCGGGCCTGATGGGATTAATTTAGGGAAATCATAAAATGCGTTTTAGTATGCAACATAACAGCAGGCCGCCCGGGCAATATGCCCGG
>OCAE01000212.1_pt1 | contig 50485 bp, 57 predicted proteins | sample 1495581 | NCBI WGS metagenome assembly OCAE01 (sample SAMEA2580278, study PRJEB22360) | human gut metagenome | biome: human gut; feature: human-associated habitat; material: faeces | place: Denmark | collected 2008/2010 | reverse complement strand
AAAAAGGTCAGGATCTCTGATTTAGCCTGGCGCTGAATTGGGGAGGAGATCAAAAGGTCAGGATCTCTGATTTAGCCTGGCGCTGAATTGGGGAGGAGATCACTGAAGAAAGGGAAGAGATCATAGTGGTCAATAAATTTTATTGTCCACTACAGGTTACTACTGACTGGTAGCGATTCAAGATTTGTATGCCGTAGACTTTACTACCAAAAAAAATTCCTAATAAACTGTAAAATAAGTATAAAATAATTTTTTTCACCTTCGTTCCCTATTTTAGTAAACTATATATTCCTAGTTAATATAACGTTACTATTTTGAAGGATGAGCAATGAGTATAGAAGATAAGCTATCTGGCTGGACTGTTCCTTCTAGTAATACAGAGAAGGATAAACAAGATAGAACTGAGCGGATGATTCGTGAAGCTATAAACGCACACATACCGTTTAATAGTTGTTCTTTAAAAATTTTTGCAAAAGGCTCTTATGCAAACAATACTAACGTGCGTTCAGATAGCGATGTAGATATAGCTGTAGAGTGCACGGACGTTCTATATTGGAAAGAATCAGAGAAAGGTATTCATACACCAGGAAAACGCTACGAAGGTATTTGGACTCCTGAAAAATTGCGTGCTGAACTAACTACCGCAATGTCAACAAAGTTTCCTGGACAAGTAGATTCGTCGGGAGCCATTGCTATACAAATAAACTCAAACTCAGCACGAGTGGATGCCGATGTAGTTCCATGTTTTAGCTTTCGCCACTACCTGAGATCAGGTACAAGGGATGGAACCAAAATATTTAAAAAAGATGGTAGCAGTATCGTTAACTACCCTTTTCAACAAATGCAAAATGGAACCAACAAGAATAACGCAACAAATTATGCATACAAAAAAGGAGCACGCCTCCTAAAACGAATAGAAAATAAAATGGCAGCAGATGGAATATTCCGAGAACTTCCATCTTTCTTCATGGAATGCTTAGCTTACAACTGCCCCAATCATATCTTTTTACTTTCAACATGGACTGAGTGCCTGCGAGCCATGCTTTTTCATATCTGGAATAATCTAGAAGGCGAAGAGCCTGATGAGGGCCGATGGCTCGAAGTAAATGAATGTTTTTTCTTATTTCATTCAGGCCAAAAATGGACTCGTGCTGATGGTCGAGAATTCGCTAAAGCAGCCTGGAACTACTTTGGGTTCAAATAATGCGTAACGTAACCACAAAAAGTTCGCTTTACTTGTTGGTTGGAATATCAACGATTGCTTGGTTTTTTCTTTCGTACTTCAGAAACTTGAATTTATCAGAAATTAAAGACTTCATTGATCTTATTCCTAAAGTCATAAGCATTGTTTTACTTATAATTGCTGTTTTCTTTAAATGGGGATGGCTTGTACCTTTTCCCAATTTAAACTGGAGTTGCGTGGATTTAATCTACTCCGATTGTAAAAATCCAAATACCGCAGCAAAGCCTAATCCAATACCAGTAATGCTCACAGTAAATCAGTCCCTCTTCCAATTGGGCTGTAAGATGTATACAAGAGAAATTAATAGTTCTTCATATTCTGATGGGTTCCCAATCTATCTTGACCAGCAAATTAATAATCGAGGTTAGAGTTGAAATATATTTCAATAGATGGTGATGATGTGGGTAGAAAGATTACCTCGTGTTATCTAAGTAATAATTGTAATAGACTTACTGAATTAAGTCAGTCCCTACAGGCAGCTACAAAGGCAATATCAATTAAACTTCAAGATCATGGATTCGATATTATTTTTTGTGCTGCTGATGGAGTTGTAGCATCTACGACGCTACATATTAATTTTGAAACAATATTTTCTGAAATAAGGGAGCTTTCCCCAATTGGAATTACTTTTTCCGCTGGCACTGGGACTAGCCTTCGTGAATCTTATATTGCTTTAACTTCAGCTAAAAGCAATGGAAAAAATTGCATTCATGACTATGCCACATTAGATGACATCAATAAGGAGTGCAAATTTGTTCAGGATCGTTAGATTTGACCTTCTTTTAAAATATATTACCCTAATAACTGTAGTTATCAGTATAAGTATTTATGTATTTATACAAAACTATTGGTTGCCAGACATATCTCTGTTCAAAGTTATTACTATATCCTCAATAGTAAGCACCTTATTAATTCCATTGTTGTTGACATCATTTATCTCGAGAAAAATATGGGTAATCTTCGCTTGGTTTGATAAATCAATTTTTCCTGATTTAAATGGAACATGGGAGGGCGAAATTACTATTGAAGATGGAACAATAATTCCCACCAAAGCCGTAATTCGACAAACGTTACTTACAACTCAAATCGATATGCATGGGAAAACAACAAAATCAATTACCCTAGAAACAACTCCAACAGTTGAGCAAGGGCAAAAAAAACTATATTACGTCTTTCGGTCAACTCCAAAAACACCAGGATGGCCTGCTTATAACGGTTCTACATTATTTGACATACGGACTACTTGCTCCGGGGGAGTAAAAAGTTATGAGCTTTCGGGTCACTACTATACTGACCGAAAAACAATCGGTAGAATTCATCTAACTCAGGTAAGTAAGGATTCTAATAACGATGTTTCTTTTTACTAGTACTTGGCTACACTCATCTATTTAATAAATGATGCCAAAATTTTGAAAAAAGGGATCTTGAAAGTGCTATTTATTATTAGATTTCCTAAAATTGGGGATAGCTAATGATTGTATATTCAAGGTAAGTGAAAAAGCGTAAGGGTCTATCGAGTTATGAATATTGAGCTATCAGATTTTTTAGCTATTGTTGCACTAATTGTTTCTATATTCAGCATGTTATATGCTAAAAAACAAAGTGAACTTGCAAAAGCGAGTCATATTAATAACTATCGTTCTCAACTATCTCAATACCACTCGGATTATAGAAAAGCTCTTACTAAAATACAAAAAAAACATAGTAGCGACCTTAAGGAACTAAGTGCGTTAGCTGGAAGAATATTGATTAATATAATTAATTATTTCGACCAGTATGATATTAATCAACATGCAAATAGACCTTTAAGGCATCTACTTCATGAAAGTTCAGAAATGGTTTTTCGCACATTCCAAGGTCAGCTAGGCTGGCAAACAGCAGAAAACATATCTCGGCGCCTACTTCAAATATCTTTCATTGAAGATAATCTAAATCCTACTGAACATATTTTTGGAAAACATTCTTTTAGAGAAGTAATAAATTCACAATATATTTTAAACCCAAATAAATATTTAGAAATGGATTTACTTAATGATATTTATTTTTGCGACCTAGTATCAGAGATAAAATCAAGAACTTCACAGTCTAAAACACAAGAGCTAGCAAATAGTCTACAAAAAGAAATACACTCGTTTAATCAATTATATAGCAGCCTGAAACTTGATTTTTCAAAAAGTAGCAATCACCTTAAGGAATTAATCGCTCAAGGAAATAAAGAACATTTTCAACTAAAAGAATCTCACCTTCTTTTTAATGAAATTAAAAGAACACAAACAACATTAAATACACTAAGCCATATACATTTTTCTGAGGAAATAGATAAAACAATTTGTGGAAAATATCCTTTCTTCATTTCTAAAAGTATTTATATATGCACCCTTCTTCATGCAATACAATGTTTACACTCATGGGGATGGGAATATGAATAGAGAAAAGATATATGAACTACTATACTTCTAGATATAGACAGTATTAACTACTTTCACCGATGGAAAGAATATTAAATTAATCTGCTTTCCATCAGTGCTACTGATATAAAATTATGCAATTAGCTGACTATTGGTTTTGTGCCGAAAGTACAAGTTGCTAATATTACTTTGTGTTATTCAACAGATAATCTTTCAAGACAGCAGGGTATTTTTTGGTCACACCACTACTAATACGCTTTGTTAGATGCCGATCTCACGCTCTGCCTGCTCATATGTGCTATATAATTTGTCTACACGACCAACCAATTTTATTCCACCTTTGGTTGCCCTATCCGTCCAATAATGACCTTCAAGCTCTTCGACTGGAGAACCGTGAATTTCTAGGACAAAGGAACCGTGGTGAATTTCGCTTCTAACACCTTGTAGTTCAATTTTTGGTTCATTTCGGTAAACCCCAACAAGTTTAAACAAATCTTCATCTTCCTGCTGTTCTATACTGTGAGCTACCAACACAGACCTAGATTCCTTTGTCATCAATCTCAGACTAAGAAATGTTAAAGATTGTCTGATGACTGCATACCCATAGACTGGGGCTATTCCTTCCCCAGTTTCTGGGTTTATCCAGCTACTTTTCAATTCAACTTTCCACGTTCCTCTTAAGTCCGGTCTTTTAACATACCAACCTTTAAATAATTTCCATGACCAGAGGTATTTGTTAAACAGGGCGACAAACAGAGTTATGGCACCAACTACTGTACCAAATGGTTTTACAAAGTCTGCACTGAGCACTGGCATACCTTGAAACCAGAGAACAAGTAACCACACGGCGATCGTGAGACCAATAAACGATGAAATATGAAGTCTAGTTAGCATTATTCGTAACCTATGTAGTCCCAAGCATCACTTAAGAACTGGTGAGCACTCTCACGAGTCCACGGCTGAGAGCCTCTGAAAAGATACTTTAGTTCGTTTACTTCACCCCATTCAGAGCATTTTTCATATGACATAGTATTATTGAATAGCTCTGCAAGTACATGCCTTACCATGGGTTTGAAAGATTGATATTCAAAACATGAGCTTGATGCATTGAACACCAAGCTTTCAATGAGAAAGCTCGGCGCGTCTTTTGCTGATTGGATACCGTTTGACGCCATCTCGTTAGATAGCTTTTTTAATATCCGAACGACTCTTTTATATCTTCTTGATGTAGAAGTATTTTTCGAAACGCCATTTTTGTAATGTTGCTCTGGCCAATTTTTGACTCTAGGTGGGTCGTAATCATCTGGTATCATCTCGACTCCAGAATGATAATAGGTGGCGGTAACGTATCTACGATGCTCAAAAAACGCAGCCACATCTGACTCTACGCGATACGTATTCGCTTTTATATCAAAGGCTTTGCTACCGCGTGTAACAGCCGCTCTTCCGAACCTAGCTACAAGCGCCTCTTCTAACTCACTTTTGAATGTCGCGTATTCATAGGTGGCGGGAATGAAACTTTTTGCAAGTTCCATTTTTACGTTGTCATCAGGGTACTCAGGAAAATAGGTATCGAAACAGAGAACTCCTACATCTACATCGCTATCCCGCCTTACATTAACCCTGTTTCTGTAAGAGCCTTGCGTAAATACTTTGATATTTCGATCTTTTAACTTATCACTCGCCTGAATTGCTTGCCTTATTTGTCTCTCGGCATTTTCTGCTCTCTCTTGCTCCGTTGCGCTTGGTCCTTGCGACCAAGTTGCAAATACCGACTCCCAATCCCTACTCACGAAGTACTCCTTACTTTGAAAGGCAACTAACAGCGTATTAATCAGCATTTTGTTTATCACACAAAGCGCTATACTCTCCAATGACACGAGTATACCTGTCGATCTACTTTTTAATCAACGGGAAGCTGGTCAACTTCAGTAGTGATCTTTTGATAACGCAAGTAAATGTCAACTTCCACTTCTCGCTCAAAGCCGCCTATCATATTTAGCGGTGTACTGCAAAAAAATTGTCAAGTAAAATAAACTAACACACCCAAAGGCGGCTAATTGCCGCCTTGGAGTCAAACTATCGCATGGTATCAGTCAGTGTTCATGGCATCTGCATGCGATAATACCAACTTTAATACCCCATTCAACTTGTGCTTGACGCTGCTAATCAGTGCCAGATACGGCAAGCAATAAAAACAAAAAAGCCCACTTTTACATGGGCTTAAGTCGTTATTTTGCCAGTCAGTGCCAGCGAGTTCTTATTGCGGGATCATTCCCACTCAATTATATTCTATCAAAATAACGCATTGATTTATTTTGATTTATTTTTACAATATTGAAAATATACCGTCATTAATACCGTCACACCTGAATCTGTTTACTTTTTCACAGGTAACTTTCGAGCAGTTTTTCTTTCGCTTTCAGGTCAATGATACAGAGATTAAGGAGCCTGGTATTCTCATCAGCCCGCTGAGCTTCACGCCCATACTTTTCAAGTGTGCTTCGTAGTTGTCGAGAAAGTTCACCGGCCTTGTCTCTCTCAGTTCGGCAGGTATCGGCGTGACCGGGATCTGCAACTTCTGCTTTCGCGGTACCGGCTGACTGCTGCATGCGGTCAAAATGATTAAGAACCCGATCAAGCAGAGCCTCTGTGCGTATCGTATCACTCTTTTTTCCATCCTGATATTCCCCGATGCTTACCTGCTGCCGGTCGTCTGCCTCCCGGCGCAGTTCAATATTTGTGGCCACATCTTTTTCATCCTGCTGCTGACCAGCGATCTGCCCTTTCATCTGCCGGTTATCATACAGGGTACTGCTGGCCCACCAGCCAGCAGCGAAAGAGACAGCCAGAGCGATCAGTGCAATGGCTATGTTTCTCATCACAGAAGCACCCAGGCGCGTTCGAACACATCATCAACGTATGGCTGCTTTCCGTTTTCATGGCGGATAATCGCTTTAGCCATTGCGATCGCTGTATCCTTGCTCGTCATGCTGATAGTGTCAGTCGGTGCAACGCCCAGCTCTTTCGAGACACCGTTAATGTATGCACCGGTCTGGTTCTCATTACTTGGTGCCCAGCGGCTGATGATACCAGCGACGTTCTTCAGGCCGTGCTTTACCTGGTAATTTCGCAGTAGTGAGATCAGTGCGCGAATACCGAACTCCGGAGACTGAAAGCGGCAGAAACGCGGCTCGATAGATTTGTCTAACGGTAGCTGCCCCTGCCATTTATTCGAGGCGTGATAATCGATATTACCCGGATTGTTATTCCGGATCCCCCGCGCACCTGTATTAACGAAACCATCCTTAAAGATTTTTTGTTTAACTTGTTCCGGCATAAATCACCCCGCTTTAAAAAATGACATGACATTGCCGCGATACACCAGCACCGCAGCACAGATAAGAAGATTTGAAATCACGCTGGTGATATCCGCGTGATAGACAGGATCAAAGCAGGCCCGCACCGGCACACTCGCGGAATAAGAGAGAATGAGCCAGGCTATCCATGCCCCTTTTGCGCAGTGCTGACGGCCGTTTCGTCTGAACGAAAACACCCGGACGAAAATCACTGAGCAGATGACGGCATTCAGAATGATCAAGACTTTCTCAAACATCATTGCCTCCTTGCGGACTATCCGCTTTTCGATAAGCTTTAATGCTCAACTTCACCGACAGTAACGCAGACACAAAAGCGCCCACGGCATCGATGCTATCGATGCTGTAGGCGTCAGGTGGAATCTCGAATATCTTGGTTACTTTGATGAACATGGCCGCTGCCGGACTGAAAAACAGCAGACCGGAAATAAAGCTGACCAGCGCCAGCACAGAACGGCGAAGCAACGTATATTCAGTGGCGGCGGTGATGAAGTAGATAGCCCCCATCAGGGACCCCATCACCACCTCGGCAGGCAGCCCGGCAAAGTAGCTGAAGAACGCAGCAAGGCTGAGCGTGGTTTTTACAGAGAGGTCTTCATGCATTGCGTAGCACCATGATTATTAAATAACCATGATGCTACAGCAGAAAAAAGATAAACAAAAATGCACAATATCGCCAACCTGCCACAAGACGAAAAAGACAAAATTAATGCCGATTTAGCCGCATCCGGTATCGCGTACAAAGAAAGACTCGGACTGCCGTATGATCTGTACGAAACAGAAAACCAGCAGCCCGAGCACTTGCGCCCGTACTTCAGAGAGACTGTGGAGCACTACAGGGAGATCGGGAAAAGGTTTCCGCGCGGGTTTGAGTATGAGAAGGAGTAATCACGTCATGTTCATGCTGACCTATCTTTACAGGAATGGTAAACTTCAATGTACTAAAAACACAGCATGAATAAAGGCGATGCAAAAGAAATCATTCAGAGAGGATATAAACGGACTGCGAGCAATCGCCGTTCTATCTGTTGTAATTTTTCACTTTAATAAGGACTATCTCCCTGGTGGATTTGCGGGTGTTGATGTTTTTTTTGTTATATCAGGTTATTTAATGACATCAATTATTTTCAGGGGACTAGAACATAATAATTTTTCTATAATTAGCTTCCTAAAGGCAAGGGCAAAAAGGATAATCCCTGCATTAACAATCATGATTTTGGCGTTACTAATTATTGGTTTTTTATGCCTTGAACCACTAACATATAGACTCATAGGAAAGCACGCCTTAAGTAGTCTCCTATTCATATCAAACTATATATACAGTATAGAGTCTGGTTATTTTGACCTTGGTTCTCATGATAAATTTCTTCTGCACACATGGTCTCTTTCGGTAGAGTGGCAATTCTATATAATTTACCCAATGGTATTATTGCTTATATCAAAATTAGCATCAATTAACACCATAAAAAAAGTCATTGTTCTTTTTACATTATTATCATTTGTTCTTTCTTGTATTTATACTAGAACACATCCAGAATCATCATATTTCATGCTATACACTAGAGCGTGGGAAATGATGCTCGGTGGAATCGCATATATATATCCATTAAGAAGAATCGAGAATAATGGTAGATATTGTGAAATAATGGGTGTTGCCATAATTATATTTTCATTTTTCATTATTAGTGAGTCAACGCCATGGCCTGGATATATGGCTGCAATTCCAGTTTTCGGTGCATATCTATGTATAGTATCTAACAATAGGAATTCCATACTATCAAATAAAATATTTCAACAATTGGGATTATGGTCATACTCCATATATCTCATACATTGGCCTATTATTGTTTTATTTCATAAAGTAAATATAAAGATTGAATTTGTTACATTTTTTCTAATCACTGTAATTTTATCAGCTACACTATATTACTTTGTAGAGAAAAAAAGAGATTATAAATATGGAATGATATTACTATACTTGATTACATTGTCTATCTCTTATTATGTTAAAATTGATGGAGTTAGCTTTAGATTGTCTAATGATGATTTAAAGTTAAGCTTATCAGATTACAGAAGAATAAATGAAGGGCACGCAGGTCTTAAACAATCTAGCGATGTGATTTATATAAATTCCGATGAAAGTGATTTCGAGTATGTACTTATTGGTAGCAGTCACGCCAGACACTACAACTCATTCTTTATTGATAACAACATAAAGGTTGCATCTTTTGCTCTGGATGGGTGTAATTCTACAAAAAATCAATATAATGGTGATGAAGGTGGAGACTGCGATAAGGTGTATAGTAATTCCGTTGAGTTTATAAAAAAACATCCAAATAAAAAAATAATTTGGGCGACACTGTGGAATAATTGGGGTGCAAAATATGTAAGAGATGGAGGGGAAAAGAGTAATGCAATTAATGAAATCGAATATTTCATGCAAGACATCGAAGGTTCCAACTCATCTGTATACATAATATCAGAAGTTCCTGGCGCGTCATTTATTGCATTTGAATGTCTTGCTAAAAAAGATTTACCAATTAATAAATTAATTTCATTTGATTGTCAAAAATTCGAACCTAAAAAACACAGTAAGTTCAATGACGATATTGTCAATCTAGAGTTAAAGTATAAGGATTTACATTTAATAGATATCAGTAAGTCTCTGTGCTCAGAAGGTTCATGTATGATTATAGATAATTCAACTCCTATTTATACTGACTATGGTCACCTATCTAAGCATGGAGCAAATATTGTTGGGAGATATATAATTAATCAAACAAAATAACCTTACTATAGATATGCCAATACATATTGGCATATCTATTAAATTAAATATATGTAGTGACGTCAATTATGACCAAGCCTGAACAAGTATATTCAATGACCCTGCTGTATCTATTGCGCCGGTTGTAGTATTAACTATCCTTGCAACGGCGGTTAAACTGCCGTATGTGTCAAAGTGCACTGAGCGGACAAAAGGATTTGGCACGGCAACATTGCTGAAATCAGGAACTGCGACAATATGTCTTGGAGCAAAACCAAAATTAATGATATCCCCGCTTTTTACTGCCAGGTGTTTACCAATGTAATCTGGCGCGTTACTTATCTTGTGCGTTCTGATTACTCTGCCACTTCCTTGCACATTTATTTTAGAAAACACTCCCAATGGATCATTAAGATATACAACTGCGTTACCAGCAACATATAAATGTTTTATGTTCGATCCCTCTCCAATTACTGTGGGCATATTAATATGCACAACAGCAGAATCCTGAACTCTGACCAAGTAAGTATTAGTGCTGCCAGGCGCTCCTGCCGGAGAAACAAAATTCGGTGAATTTAGTATTACCTCTGAGCTAGAGAGTATAGTCACTGCCGCCTGGTTTACACCGAGATAACCAGCATCCTGTTCAAAATTAGGGGAGTTAAAGATTACGCCTTTTGACCCCAATCCTATTAATACGTGACGCGCCCCCGTTGACCCTGAGTTATAGCAGTTAAACACCACACCCTTAACACCAGCAATATTAAGCCCCAATTCTGATGGCGCGGACGAGTAACAGTTGTTAAACACATTCTGAATGAGACCACCACCACCGGTTAAGTCAAAGCTGATTCGGCACTCATTGGCACGAACATTATCAAATGTACATGAGAAATCAGTTGCACCGGCTTTGTAACCAATATCGAATTTATTCAGATACAGGTCAGAGAACCGGCAGTTAACCATTCCCCTGGTGTTACCATCAATACCACGTCCTGCTGTTGGCGATTCCGTGGCAATGGTCATTTTTGATATTTCGCCACCACGAACGATCTGAGATGACATCACAATGCCTGACTGACCAGAAGGAACATTAATGATAGTTGACTGACTACCCGACCCGATCAGACCGAATCCTGATTTCCATGTAAAGTTTCCCGTAAATGCCCCAGCCGGAACAGTAAACAGGACAGGGTTATCTGCCGTTGATATATGGTCGTTGATTGGCATTAAATCATCACCTGATACACCGTATCCGCGAACACTGTTAAAACGCCTCCAGTCGTCAACGTCCACAAATACAGCCAGATTGCTGCCATTGCTGACCCCTACCAAGCTTGCACCTGTAGGCTTTGCTAACTCAGCCAGCACATCAGCAGCACTACCAGATTCAGGCACAATAACAATCGGATTCCCGATGTTATCAAACGACAACAGCTTATTGGCACGATTAGCACCATTAGGCAGCGCCGGAATATCCTTATCAGCCACACGCAGAGAGCGTTTATCTTTTGCGCTGATGTGTTCCGTCATTGTGCCGAGATCAACCGCATCACCGTCTTTTACAGGCTTTCCGAGGTTGGATATTTTATTGCCTTTGGCATCATAGTGATCAGAGATAAAACTCGGTTTGCGCAGACACAGCGACAGATACCCCAGCGACTTCTGGATCAGCATGGTGAGATAGTCAAAAGCATCCTCATGCACCTCTGCAAAAAACTTCCCCTGGTTGCGCAGGTCGGTTTCCTGAACTACCGGCAGGTCACGGGCAATACCGATTTTCCAGCCTGTCGCCAGTGGCATTTTCAAAATTACCTTTCCACCACGGTATGAGCCAGCACCACGCAGCGTGTAGTCGGTGCCGTTCGTCAGGGTACGCTCAGTTCCGTCCTGGTCAGCTACGGACACAACGAGATGCTCGGCTTTTAAAATACGGAAACGGAAGTCGAAATCTGTGGTAACACCGTTGCCGGTGTACTCTTCATGGCTAAGCTCGGTCGATACGGTCATGGCTTTTTCTCCTGGTTAATACTGACAGGATAGCCAAAACAAGCCACATAAGGAATAATGGTGTTTATTTTATTCAAATAATGACCGATAACATAAACATATTTATTTCACATCGATATGATAACAAAGGCAATCATGCACAATAAAGGAATCTGAAATGAAACAGAAATATGTGTATCAATCGCCTGATAGCTATGCAGAAAAAGTAAATGACAACGACGGGATTAAGCAGCTTTCCATTACATCGATGCTCGAGGAGTTACTGCGGGAAATGGATCAGGATGGTCATGATGTATCTGGACCAATGACGGAACTGGTGGCGCTGAAAAACTACGTTACACACACGGAGAAGCAGAAGGACACTGTCCGGACGGGGTTAGAGTACGTTCTATCCACGCTGAAAAAATAATTGGTATTGGTAATCAGCACCGGCTACCCGGTGCTTTTTGTTTATTTTTTATGTTTTTAAAATTGCCATCACATAAACAATTTGGTAATTTACAACCCCCAAATTATGCGCCATAGTGAATACGCACCAACAAAATCTGGTGCCGGGATTGGTCTCCTGCTAACTACGAAGGCGCATACACCGCGCGAGCGGTTTTTTTGTATGCGAAATACAGCTACACCCTTTCAATGGTGGGCTGTACGGAGGCACCTAACGGTGCGCCGGGTCCTTTGTAGCCGGTAAGACCAACTTCGTACAGTTCACCACCAGCTTGATTGGTCTCAACGGTGGTGATTAACCGAACTACAAAGGTGATCTCCATGGTAAACTTAAGCATCTCAGCATCAAATCTCCCGTCAATTGTACACAACAATGTTCCGGTTATTACTACTGATCTACTCGCCGATGTGTATGAAACAGATAAAATCAGAATCCAACAAAACTATACCCGCAACACAAATAGATTCACTGAAGGAAAGCATTTCTTTAAATTAACTGGTTCAAACCTAAAGAGTTTTAAAGACAGACTATCTTTAAGCGAGTCAGTTAATAACTGCAAAGCAGGCACTCGATACGGTATCATCGGAAAGAACGCCAGAAGCATTATCCTCTGGACCGAACGCGGCGCTGCCCGTCATGCCAAAATGCTGGACACCGATCGCGCCTGGGATGTGTTTGAGATCCTGGAAGACAACTACTTCACCAAGTACCGCGGTACCGGAAAATCGTTACCACGCAATGCCTCTACCGAGGAACTGCTGGCGCTGGTGGATCAGCTGCAACGTACCATTCATGAAGGTGAGTTCATCCCTGCCGGGCAGGTAGCGCAGGAATACAGCTTTCCGAAAACGAAGAAGTCACGTTCGCAGATCCTCAATGACTTCCTCCGGTCGCCGGAAGATGACACGCTCCACCAGCTTCTGGCTTATCTGAAACGGGACGGCCACAATGTGGAAGAAGCCGAGCGCGTACTGATGTGGCTCCGCGACTATATGTGCGATATGGGCAAAACCATCAACACCATCATTACCCACGCGCAGTACATCGAACACGCTGTCAGTAAGTTATAATGTGATCGGGCACCGGTTTAGACCGGTGCTTTTAAATTGGTAGTAGTCATCCGCTAACTTAGACAGGTATTATCAATACCAAATATTTTTCAATTGGATTGATAATGAAAACCTTATCCAGTGTTGTACTGCTTTCAATGCTTTCGATTACCAGCACCGCAATGGCGAGATATACGTTACCAATAGATGGGGACTTTGCAAAATCTGTCACCCCAGAATTAATTGGCGCTTCTAGTGCTATTAACAGAAGTGTCAGAGTCACTTATATAAGTGCAACTGATAGAACTGTTGATATTCTTGTTCGTGTTGGTGCCGTTGATACAACAAAGAACGAACATTCATCAAACATGATTGACCACGATGTGCCGTCTTATACAAAGAAAAATATCGAGAATAGATATTGCGCGCCTTTCGGTGGTGGAAATATACACTTTGATCAGTTTAGACAAAGAAATGTGGTGTTGAATTATGACTTCGAGTCAGGTTCATCAACACCGTTATTTTCATTTTCTATAAAACCATCAGACTGTTCTATTTAAGTTGTTCTTCAACCTGATTAAGCAATGGTGCCAAATAAAACAGGTTCTGGAAAGGCAATAACTTGCGTACAGATCGCACTTCGCGATCATCAAATTCACCATTAAAAACGCCAGATATGATATTTTTAACATCTCCCCCCATATCAAATGTGGGACCAGCTAAAGACCATATACTATTGCGACTCTGATAACGTGATGCTGGTGGACCACCAAATAAAGCACTCATTCCATAGGTGCCACCACTGAGATTTTCAATCATGTTATTCGGCTCCCCCAGCCACCCCATCATACCTGACCAGTCCAGCCCTTCTTTTACCAGGTTGGAAGGATCTGTGTTTATTTCCCGCCCGGCCATCATAGATTTCAGGACGTAGACCAGCGAACCCAGCCCGACCTGTAATAACGCGCCGTAATAAAACGAGGCATCACCAGACTGAATGCCGGACACCAGCGCACGGTTATGGGTGGCAAAGAAGAAGGTTTTAAACTGCATCACAATTTTACCCACCTCTGTACTCATGAATAGCGGCGTGTCACCGATGCCCGGCGTGATCACCGTGGTGCGGACATCTTTCAGTACCGCGTTCTGAAATGCCTCACGCACTACCCGGTCATCCCACATGTGGCTGTGGCCGGTCAGCAGGCCGTCAAGATCCTCACCGTGACGGCTGTACTGATCAGCAATGCGGTGCAGCATGGATTCATCGATACCAATATGAGCCAGCTTGGTGATCTCTTTTTTGCTGAGATTTTTACCACCGGCAACGGCATTGGCCGCATTCAGCACTTTGGATTGAGTGATAAGCCCGGACCACATTTTCATTGTGTCGGTGTACTGGTTCATCAGCGTAAAGTTGCCGAACTTCTGTGATGACCATTCCAGCCCGCGCTCCAGGAATGACCGTCGGCTGTACGGGTCATTCAGATCGGCTATCACTTTTGATCGGCTGGATAATGCATATTCCAGCCCAATCCCCATCTCCCGCAGATCCGCTTTGGCGATACGCATCTTACTGATGTCCGTCATCATCTTGCCGAGGGGTTTCAGTGCCGAGCGCAGGCCGTGCTGCATAATCGGACGAGCCATATCCGGCAGTGACGAAATAGTCATGCCGCCCAGCAGCCGCAGGAAGTTGACGTGACGCGCCACGCGACCGGCACGGATAAAGAAGGTATTAGGGTCGGACGGTGCCCTATACGTACCCAGCAGGCGGTCACGCATTGCCCTGATATCCCGTAAATCCGCATCACGACGTTTTTCCAGCTTCGCCCGTTCTTTTGGTGTGGCGGCCTCGGATATCAGGCGGTTGTAGTCCTCCGTGATCGCTTTTATCTGGCCGTCCATATCAACGCGGCCAAATCGTTTTGTCAGTTCTATTTCCGGGGCCACCTGGCGAATGTAGTTTTCCATCACATAATTCACATCCGATTCCAGGAAATCTTTTATCCGTTCGTCGGGGATGTTCAGGGTACGCGCCTTTGTGAAACCAGCGTGCTTTGTCAGTCCGTCCGGGATCAGTTCTCCTGGAACAATGCCTGCGGGTGCGCCGATGATTTTATTGATGATATCGTCAGCCGCTGCCTCAAGCCCTTCGCGATCCATTGGCTCTATTCGGCGCATGGCTGCCTGGCGGCGGCGGTCAAAGCGGGTCAGTGAATTGGCGTGGCGCGCGAGTTTGGCGTGTTCATTGCGGAACTGGCGCGGTTTATCCAGAATATCAAGGTGTCGCTGTAGCTTCGGCAGTGTCTGCTCTGCGCTGTCAATTGCAGACAACTTTCTTTCCAGTTGTGCCTGGCGTTTTGCCTGTTTCTTTGTCTGTTTCTCCAATCCTCTCAGGGCACTGAGTTCACCAGTAACTGCCTGCTTTTCACCGATCAGCCGGATATTTTTATCGACCTCTGACAGCAGTTCTGTTTTTTTACCGGACCAGCTTTCCGCTTCGCGGATTTCAGCACCGAGTTTATCGGCTGCCGGCCGGGCATTTTCTGCACGTTCAATACCGGCAACCGCTTTATCAAGACTGCCCTGCGCTTTGTTAACAGCAATCTGATTTGTTTCGCCTAACCAGTCCGCGATAACCTTTTTAAACTCAGACCGGTCACTGAGTATTTTGTCAAATTTATAAATACGCGGAAAATAGCTTTCTGCTGTGGTTACTTTTACGCCCTCGCGCAGAATACCTAATTCCACCATGTGATCTTTTGTCTGCTCAACGATAGGACGGATTGCGCGCGCCGCTTCCGCTACCTGTGGTATGGCATGCTGATCACCATTGCGCATAGCATCACCCACGGCTTCACTGAACTGAATATGACTCATGCGGGTATCGCCACCGGTACGGGCAGCCTGCTTATACTGTTTGTAATAGTCGCGGGTGGACTCAACCTGTTTATAGATCAGTGCATCAAAGCGGCGTACAGCAGTCTCCACCGCGCCGAACGAAGCGATCCCCTCTTCGTTTTTTGCATAGGTGAAATTATTTTCAGCCAATTGCTGGTTAACCTGCCTGGCGATTTTTGACGGTGACTGTGCAACGCGACCAACCGGACTGACATTCATTGTTCTGTTAACAAAAGATGGTCCTTTTATCGCTTCCTGTTCCAACGTGGTATCGAACACCTCAGCAGCACCAATGCTTCTGTCACCAGGAATATTATTTGGAATATTTTGTGGTTGAGTTTGTTGTTCACCGATCACATCATTACGGAACTTAGCAGCCAGCGCCCCCCGGTTCTTAACTAACTGAATTGCTGACCCCATCACGCCACCAAGGGTGGCATCAAATGCAACGTTAAGCGCACTCTCTGTCAGCGTCCGTGTTTCCTGTGTTGCACTGAGAGCCGTTTCTGACAACACTCCGGCACCGGCGTTTGATAGCGCCAGCGTACCGGCAGTTCTGGCCACACTTCCGCCGCGTACCGCCAGCCCGCCGGGAATAAAAGTCGCTGCTACGTTTATCGGATCAATAACCCCCATAGCCAGACTGCTGGTAAATCCTGCTCCACCAGACTCCGCCAGCAGCACTCTGTCCTGTATCTGACGATCTATGCGCTGCTTGATGGCGGACGTTTCCAGTGGCGATTGAGAGTGAATAAACGCATCAGCATAATCTTCATACCCTGCCAGCGTATTATCGCCTTCAAACGGGTTGTAGCCCTCTACCGCATCAAACTGATTAAACGGTATGGTGGCAATCAGACTGCCGACAGAATTATCAATCCGGAATGCAGCGTCACGCAGTCGCTTTGTCTCGTTGCTGTCATCAAGCGGATTCAGTGGCGCATACCAGGATGGTTTTTCATTATCACCATATACCGGCTCAGGTTGCTGCATGGCGTTTACGTCAGCAGACAGGACACGCTCCGGCTCCATCTCATAGATCGGCATTATTTATTCCCCCATATAAAATGATTGCCAAGTGGGTTTGTTGATGTATCAACGCCACCATTCCGGATAAGTTCATTCTTCTCACGTTTATCAGCAGCATCCTTAAGGTTTTGTTTACGCTCTTCCATCACTTCGCGGTACATCGGTGATGTTGCCTGATCCGGCTTAAAGCGCACCAATTGCCCGTTATCACCATAGTACGGAAGGTAAATTGGTACATCGTCACTACCAGTTTGTTTAACCATTACGCCATAACTAAGATCACGTGGAGTAACAGCATCCGGTACCAGAACGATTTCTGCATCTTCCGGCAACCCGCCGAATACTTTTGATGCCAGCTGTTTTTTATCCTCTTCCCATTGCCCCTGGATCCAGTTGCCAGCACCGGATGACGTAATGCCATAAGCAGCTTCCGGAGCGTATTTCATGATTTCTTCTTTGCCGTTTACTGAGGTGACACCCCAGGTCTTTTTCACCTGAGCATCAGTCATTTTCTGAGCCAGTTTTGCGTCACCACCGGTTTCGGCGAAGTTGGCATCATAAAGCGTCTGGTAATCACGCAGGTATTCACGGTTATTGATGCCAGGTTTATCCACTCCCGGGGATGAGAACCCGCCAAGCGTATAGAAGTTATTGATATTTGCCTGCGCCGCTTTATCTCGGCCTTTCATGTAATCCTTGTCACGAACCTGTGCTGCGATCATCTGCTTAGTACGTTCATCCTGTTCATAAGTCAGTCGGTACGCTGTTTCTACTGCCTTGTCTTCTGGCATCCCGGCGCGGTTAAGTTCGTACACTTTGGTGTAATAGGCCATGGTTGATGATGGCATATCAGTTGCTGCTGCCGGGTTATTATCAAAAATCTGCCCGTACATTTTGGCAATCGGCAGAACCACCTCGGTATCCTTGGATGTTGCGCCGGTATTGAAGATGGTTTTCACCTGTGACGGGATAATACCGGTACGCGAGGAAAGTTCAGCAACGGCATTCAGGCTGTTTTCATCACGCAGACTGAAACCGGATTGCAGGTTTTTCTCGAAGTAATTATCTGCTGCCTCCTGGTTGTTTTTGTCGGTCGGATCCAGCGGAAAGTTATTCTGTATGGAAAGCTCCAGGCGGTTCGCGGAAAAAGTTTTTTCCTGTGCCTTAATGTTGCTGTCAACGAATTTACCGAAACGCTCCCAGCGCTGCATACTGCTGGCGTAATTAGGTTGTGACGGGTCCGGCTTTATCTGTTCCAGCAATGAACGCTGAGCCTGTGACGTCATATCTTTCGCAGATGAAATAAGCCCGGCATAGCGTTTGGCCTCCTGCATATCAGTCAGCATTCTGGTACCTTTATCGTAGCCAAAGGCCGCAATGACTTCACCCGCTGACGGAGCGCCGGGTGCATCCAGTCCGTTTTCCCACGCAGCGTAGGCATCTGCCATTCTGGTACCGAGTTCTTCCTGTGCTTTTTGCTGGCGCTGTTTGTCCATCTGCTCAGCCTGGCGCAAATATTTCGCCTGGTCTGAGTGGTCGAGCGCATCAAATGCAGCTGATCCGGTAAGGCGCTTTGGAACCTGTACCGGCTGGCCGCCGGATGCTGACTGCGCCGTCTGCGATAAATCCACCAGCCCCAATGCTGCCTGAATGCCGTTCGAGATATCATCACCGGAAATTTTGTTAAACTCGCTCTGTCCGTTCTCTTTAATCATGATCGCCATTGAAAGGCGTGTCAGTGTGTTCAGATCCGTTAAATCAAGGCGGGTGTCACGCGGGACATTGAGATATTCAGAGACAAATTTAATATATCCCTCGGTGTCATTATTATCTTCCGGCGGCGCCCAGCGTGTGATTATCTGCTCCGGCGTTACATACCCCTGACGTGCATATGACAGCAGGTTACGCCCGGTTGCCCGGATGCCGTGTGCCGGTGTCGCAAAGGTAACGAACGCACCATCATTACCGGTCTGACCAACCCATACATCTTTTGATTTACGAATATTGCCGGGGTTATTGTTGCGGACGCCGCGGGCGTTGCCGTTGCTGCCACCCTGAACGTATAACTGCTCCTGCTGGTTATGCAGCTGCTCAGCATATGCTGTGGCATCATCCGGGTTATCAAAAATACCCAGATGTTTTCCGGTTTTTTCATACAGCGCAATGGCTTCATCATCGGTCAGCAATTTACCATCGTCACTTACTGTCGGCAGCAGCACCTCCCCCTCATCGGTACCGACAGATATCGTTCTTACTGTGCTGACAGATCCGTCTTCGTTCTGCACTTTCGGGCGATTCATCAGATTGATATTGCCCTGCTGCGTCATGCCTTTTACAGATCCGACATCACCGCCATAGTATTCCGATGCACGGCTAACGCCGCCAAGGCTGGACGGTTCACCGTTCTGTTGCATGAACTGCATGTAGTCCGCGCCGATCTGGTTCTCAATGGCTTTGCGGGCAGTACTGGTTTTAAATTCCTGCTTTTTAGCCAGGATCTGCTCATCACTCCAGCCGTGGGACAGTCCGAAGTCTTCTATCTGCTGAAACACCTGCTTATTGGTTGAGACATACGCCTGATTATCACCGTACTGCGTGGCGGCCGTTTCCGCATTCAGCGTCAGCGTGGACTGAAACTGATCGGTTTCGTATGACTGTATCTGCCCCATTTCATGCTTATTAGCCTGACTGCCGAACTGTAAGCGCATTTCCTGCGCCTGCTGCATGAAGTGTCCGCGCGCATTATCGTCCGGCAGCGTGTCCGCAATCTCTCCGGCGAAGGAATCAAACTGATTCTGGTACTCTGCCGCCTTACCTATGGCGTTTTTACCCTGCTGCGCCAGCAGGCCGTTCTGTGGATCGGTCATCAGTTCATTGGCTTTCTGGCGCAGCTGTAACGCAGCATCCTGCGACAACGCCACATTGGCCCGCTGCTTTGCCTCTGCAAAAGCATTGATATACTGATCACCTGCCTGTGCCAGCCCGGCACCGAAGTGTTCAGGTGATGACTGTGCGCTGAATCCGTTGGCTGGCAACGGGCTGCTGCTGACCTGTCTTTCGTTATAGGTTGGTACTGTCGGCATAGCGCCCTCCGTTAAAAGAATCGTCCGTAATTGCCGGTCTGGCGGGTCACATCAAACAGGTTTGATCCGGTTCCTGATGCGGCTTTAGTCGCACTTGAGCCAAATATACTACCGGTGCCGCCTGCCACTTTGTACGCCCCCCATGCATTCAGCGGCGTGGTCAGTATCGTACCGATTGCACCAATATTGCCCTGACGGCGCGACATCTTCGCATTGAGCCGGTCATTGGCCGCCTGCAACTTATAGCCGTATGCCTCGCGGGAAGCGTTGTTCATCACGGTGAGCGCATCGAGTTCACCCATGGCCGCAGTATCGCCGAAGATATCCAGCGCACCACCTGCACCGAGATCAACACCATTGGCCGACATGGTGGCCGCCTGAGTTCCTGCCAGTTGCCGAGCGCGGGAACGCTGCTTTGCTGCCTCGGCATTACCACGGTTAATAGAATCATCCGCTGCTGCTTCATTCAGTTTGGCATTCTGGTTTGCAACGTCAGCGTTGAATTTACCGGACTGATACTGGCTGTATGCCTGCATTGCTCCGGTACCGATTGCGGCGGCTGCCAGCATGGTTGGTTCGCACATTATTTCGCCCTCATGGTGAAGTGATGGAAAGGCAGTTTCATTAAGCCGATCGGTTCCGCCGGTTCCAGCCGGAAACCCAGCCAGTGAAGCCAGGCTTTCGCAACGTGGTTACGCGCATCCACATAGTTTTCCAGTGACGGATAGACTGCCAGCATGGCTTTCAGTACCGGTTTGCAGCGACGCAGGAATATCTTCTGATGTATTTCAAGGTGAGATGAACTCACCAGCCACGGGATCCCCACGCCACTCAGGATAGACCCCGGAGCCACACCGAATATTGTAACGACCTGATCATCAATCAGACCAGACCACGCCTTTGTCGAACAGGTAACACCACGGGTAAGAACCTGCTCTGCCGTCTGACCGGAGAATGCCGAGAACTCATCATGATCAGCCTGGCGGACATAAGGCAGAAGCTGCTGAATATGCTCAGCAGTTGCCGGGATAATCTGTACGTGTGCCATCGGTTAAAACCCTCCGACATCAAGACGCGGGATAACCGCGAGAATGGACAGCGGCAGCGGGTCTTCCTGCCGGATAAAGACGCGCCCGTTTTTGCTCCAGTTGGAATCCAGATTGATTTCCACAATGCCGGTCGCGTCATCAACAGGGTTGTCGTAATACTCAAACTCACGCTGTGGATATTCATACAGGTGGTCTTTGTCGGTACCGGCCCACACGCCACGGCTGGAATTAACGATAAGACTGGCAACCTTTACCAGTTTCTTTTTATCCAGCAGCGTTTCCTGCCCGTTAATATGAATGTCCAGCGTTTCCAGTTCGCTGGTGACCGGCAGGCCGATATGCACCACTACTGACGGCGTGTCGATTTCCACCCGTTCACCGGAGACAACAACCGGCGGCGCTACATTGGCATCTGCCAGCACACTCACGGTTTTTCCTTCCAGGTGCCCGATACCGGTAAAGAATTTACGGGCAAATCCCCATGCCACGGTCATTGTGCTGCGTAACGCTGGTGGCACATTACGGTTAGGTGACACCGTAACTTCTTTATTATTAATGACTTCAACAATGCGGCATTTCAGTATTTTATGCTCATCGTCCTCGGTGTAATCAATGTGGATCTCATTACCGATGTCGCTCTCTTTGAATACGCTGTCAGCCAACACAGATAGGCGGTATTCTTCCTGATATGACCAGTCGTCAGTACCGCCGGTAATAACAACGGTTTTATCCGGATCTGTATTACGACCGTCATAACTCAGGCCGGAGTCCACAAAGAACGCATCTTCCGTCCTGGTAAATAACCGGCTTGCCAGACGTTCGACATAACGAACCGTCTTTTTACCAGCCTTGCGCTTCACCACGAAGTACACCGCATCTTCCGTGCCCTCGCTTATGGTACAGACAGATTCAAATTCACCGTCAGTATGTTGCGGCGCCCAGGCGAAAACCTGCTGTTCACGCAGATAGGTCAGCGCCAGCAGTTCGCCGTCATCCCGGACACACCAGGCAACGGAATAAGGGACGGTCGAAAAAGCCCAGTCAACAATCTGGTGTTTCTGGAACAGGTGATTGGCGAGAATGGTTAAATCTGTGCCCTGGTAGCCGTCCACATCGAATGAATACGCCAGGTCACGAACAGCGCTGCCTTTTTCCTGCACGTACAGCGCAATGTTCGCCACGGCAATCGGCGGCAGATTACTGGATCCGTTAGCACCCTGTGACGACATAGCGAAACTGGCCGGGGTGAGTACCTTATTCTGATCACCAGTAACCTGATACTCTCCGCCGGAGGTCAGCGCCACCAGCGAACCAACGTCGATCAGATGACGGATTTCATTCACCTGCCGCCCGGCATAGGTGTAAATAATGCGGTCGTCATCCTGAATCGGGTTACTGCGTCCGAAGTCTTTATAATCGCCGCTGCGGCTGGCCCATATGGTTTGTGGTTGAGAACGGGATCCGGCAAAGAACAGGCGCTGCTGGTAATAGGTCACGGTACTCGGATAACCCAGCTCTTTATTCCATACTGCCCGCGCCCATTTGTGACTGGCGTTACCTGCTGTGACAGCATTGGACGGCAGATAAGAAATGACTTTACCGGTAGCGGATTTACCGTCACCACTGACAGATTCAATTTTGACAATACCGAACCCACTGTGCAGGTATTCCCACTGGATGCCGTTATCTCCGCCCCATCCGTCCCAGCTCATGCCCTCGGTGTGAGACGGACGCAGCGTACCGGTTTTACCGGCAGTATTGGCGCGGTAATAGTGACTTCCGGCACGACGCTGATCGTTCACTGCGGTTTCTTTATCTGTTTCCCACACCGGCACTTCATCAACAGCACGCTGTTCCAGGTAAAACTGTTTCCCCACCTGCTCGCTGCCGAAGATATTGTGTGTCGCCGTCAGTGTTACTGTGCCGGTACTGGCGCTGGCGTACACTTTGATCGCCTTGTCGGTGTTAATGTCTTCAAACGGTCCGTTCTTTGTCTCCACTTCCGCCAGCCGCCAGTCATCGTGATCGTAACGCTGTAATTCCATCGGTGGGTGATCAGTGTGAACGATGGTCATTACGTCAGCAGATTGCGTGAATTTCAGCTTAAATAGTTCAGATTCTGCATAGGGTGTCGCCAGTTCAAACACTTCACCTTTGTGTTCACCATCGGCATACAACACCTGCCCGCCGTCTTTAAACACACGGATATACCGATCGCCGAACTCCAGCGCATAGGTTTGCACCGTGCTGAACTGGAACGGGATCAGGCGGCATTTTTTGTCACCGTATTTAGCCGCGGCAATGAAACGGGTACCCGGGCGGTTTTCTGCCCCGCCGTACTGCCGGACAATGAGATTACGGCACTTGCGTAATGCTGTAGCGTACTTCGCCATATCGACGCGCCCGTATAAGCTCGGGGCGATTTCGCCGCCGGAGAATGACGGCTGAATAATACTGTAGGCCATTACGATAACCTCGCTGCAGTAAACTCATCCATATAATCGACCGGCTCTGATGATTCACTGAGGGAGTGCGCTGCCGCACCGGCGATCGTCATCTGGTAAAGTTGCAGAGCCTCATTACCGATACCGGCATTTGATGCCAGAGGTCGCGCCAGTTCAGCAGCCAGACGCCACGCCAGCGCATCTTTAAACAGCGCGTCATACATATTGACATCTGTCACCCGGGCGGTGTATTGCAGCCACGCCTCCGGCCGATCGGTATAAATCAGTTTCCCGGTACCTCCTTCATCAGAACCGACCTGAAAATGAATCGCGGTATCAGGGCGGTGATACTTTTCACCGGGACGGATAATCGCAATAGCTTTCATGCAGTCCGTAGGGTAACGGTAAGCATATTTCCATTCCGGCGGCGGATTATTAGTATCAGCCAGCGCCACGCGCTTAACAGCAAAATTCCAGGGGAAGTCTGACAGTACCGCATCACGGCACTGTTCATAGTGCAGGCTGCACTGATTGGCCTCTTTGCTGGCCTCGGTCATGCTGTTGATAGATCGGCTGTTACCGATGCGGCTGAGCGCGATATTGCAGATTTCGATTTCTGAGGCCACTGTGGTTTCTCCCCGTATCTGTACAGAAAAAGAAAAAGGGGCTTTCGCCCCCTTTTGAATCGGGGGTTAAACCCCAAGCTCTTTACGTTTCGCGTCAATATCTGCGCGGAGTTTTTCGGCACCTGCGTTGTAATGCGGCTTCTTACCAAACAACTGCTGGTATTGATCCTGCAACGCGATTAATTCAGCGTCAGCACCGGAAGAACCGGTACCACCCTCACCACCGCCATTATCACCATTGTGATTATCGCCACCGGCATTGGCATTGGCATTGGCATCTTCATTCACCGTTATGCGCTCACCGGTTTCAATCAGCTGCAGGTTATCTCCCGCCACACCGATGAACTCAATTTCCTCACCCGGATAAAGCAGGCGTCCATTGATAAAGGATTTCTTCAGCACTTTATATCGTGACATGTCACACCTTAATTACTGACAGCTTCATAGACCGGATGAGCATCCACATTCAGGATAATGCCTGATGTGAACTTACCCGCTGTTAACGGGCCATCACCCACGATGTACTGGAGGCGCAGAAACTTAAGACTGCCCTGCGGGACTTTAGCAGCAATGCGCTTACCGGCATTCAGTGATGCAATCGGCATGGGTTCAGACAGAAAGATAGCCTTAGCATCTGTGAATTCTTTGTCAGATGCCGTTTCCAGTTTGATCTGCACAGTGGCATCACCGGCGGCTTTGGCTTGCTCGGTCACCTGTGCGAACAGTTCCAGCGGCTCACCGATACCGATATCACGGAAATCATTACGCAGCGGGCCGAGGTCAATAATACTTTTCCCGGCTGCTGATGCAGTAACCGCCTGATCGACGGAGAACATCGTTTCTTTATCTAAAATCATTGTGTTACCTCTGTTAAAAGGTTGCCGGAGGCTGATGCCGTCCGGCATACGCGGTTACTTAACCTGGCTTTCTGTCGCCAGAATGGAATCGACGCGGCGCACCGGGATCTCATCAAACGACACGACTTTCTTCCCTGCGACTTCCTGCATGGAAATGTTGACGTTCTTGGAGTTCTTAATCTGGCGGCGCATCCAGCTGCGGATAGCCTGGTTGCAGTAGATTGCCGGGCGACCCATAGCGAGGTTAGGGATCTTCTCAATAGCCTGAATCAGCAGATCAACCAGGTCGAGCGTGTCCGCTGCTTCCGGGTCTTTCTTCAGCTTGCTCATGTCGATATTGGCGATACGCACCACATAACGCCAGTCACGGACAGTCAGGCCGTTTTTCCACTGGAAGTGGGTACGGTAACCTTCATAGCGACCACCGTTCTCATCTTTCAGCGTCACCTGGCCTTTGTGCTCCTGCTGCAAGCCCGCTTTAGATCCTTTCGGGAACAGGCCGTGTACAGTATTCTCACCCCATACCACCAGATAAATGGATGTCAGGTTGCTGCCGGTACCGCCAGCGTCGATAATATTGGTGCCGCTCTTGGCACTCAGATCATTAAAACGGGCAGCCAGACCGGTGAAGCGCTGCGGATGTACAGAGGTATCACCGTAGATCAGCGTTTCAGCCATCTCTTGGTTCATAGATTCCAGAAACGCCAGGGATTCAGAAAGCAGGAATTCCGAGGTATTACCGTTCAGGTCAGCCAGGTCTTTATCCACTTCGGAATAGGTTTCCAGCATACCGGTGGTGTCGGTGACCTGTGCGGTGGTTGATTTGCTCGGCTGAACACCGTAGTTCAGTAAGCGCCATGTGGCTGACGGAAGACCGGTACGCACTGTGGTACGGTGACCGGTCGGCAGGTTACCCTCAACGAACAGCATATCGTCGAGGATCTCGTTGGTCTGATTCAGCAGTTCGACAATTTTTGCCTGTTTGCTGTCAGGGCCTTGTCGTTTAGCCCAGTCAAGAAGCGTAAGAGCTGGCATGGTTTCCCCTTAATTATCCGAATAACACATCAGCGGCACTCTTCGCGCCACCGCTATTGCCAGTGACAAGACCGTCCTCTGACATGGCTTTGCCGATATTGGCAAAAATACGCACCAGCTCCGGGTGATTTCCGAGGCCGGTTTCGTTCAAATACTGTTTCAGCTCTGGTGAACCGAACTTATCCATGGCTTTTTGCGCTGCGCCAATGGACGCATCGGTACCGAGGTCTTTATCTGCCTTAACCTGTGTGTTATTCGGTTCAATCGCCCCCTGCCACTGCGCCGCCTGCTGCTCAACCAGCTTCGGCATGATCTTGCTGCCGTACACATCCACCAGCTTTTGTGCCTGCTCGTTGCTCAGGTTCAGCTCTTTGGCGATCGGCTCAAAGGCTTTTACCGCTTCAGCATCCAGTTCCTGACCTTCTGCGGTTTTAAATTCATACTTCTCCGGTGCCGCTACAGCGGATTTACCGGGATCGGCTTTCTGGTCTTTAGCCTGCTGTTCAGCGCCTTTATTCTGCTCATTACCCGCAGGAGTACCGCCGTTATCCGCTGATGATGTATCCGCGCCAGCTTGTGCGTTATCTGCGCCTGTAGCCGCTCCGCCATTATCACCCCCCTCCGCGTTCTGCTCTTCACACAAGCGACGCATCATTAAGCGCTGCCATAAGTTCATGATTGTTTCTCCTGTTGTTTCGCGGCTTCATCAGCCATCAGTGCATAGAGTTCAGGGCAGACACGATGAAGCCCTTCAAACATCTGTAAACCAAAATTACGGCAGCCCTCTTTAAAGGCTGTCAGATACGGATCTGCTGAGAAAGATGAGCCAAACACGTTACTTTCAGCCAATAACCGCCACATAAACCGGCGGCCTTCCTCTGTTGACATAACTGATTTCAGGTCATCATCAGCACGTTTTTGCTGATCACGCTGCGCAATATCGTGCGCGGCCTGTTCCTGCGGAGTGAGCAGATAGGTTTCCTGTGCGTCTGTCACTGACCACCTCCGGCCAGCGCAGCCAATGCGCTGTTATCATCCATCGGCGTATTACCCAGCGCCTGAGCGCCACCGACAGCGGCCTGCGCCATCTGCATCTGTTGTGCCATAGCCTGCTGTTGCGCACGCTGTTCACGGATCTGTGCCACCTGTTCATTAGTTGCCACCACGGACGGTGGAACCCCGATTGATGCGGCGTAGGCGTCGATAGTTTCGTCCACGTTGATTTTGTCCAGGGCATCCGGGCTGAACTGACCTATGCCGCTGGTGAAGCCGATAAAGCGCTCAATGCTGCTGACACCGATCGCTTTCTGCGCCTGCGCCATCACTGAGATATATTCGACTTTCAGCTGCATACCCTGCATCTCATCCGGCGGTACCGGCAGCAAGTTGTTCTCAGCCATTACGCTGAACGTGCGGTTAATCAGCTTATCCAGCAGCTCAGAATCCAGACGCTGTAATACCGGTCCCAGCATCAGCAGTTTCTCTTCCCGCATTTCAGCCACGGCCTCAACCGGCATTGAACGGGTATTCACGGTCTGCATCATGCGGAACAGATCAACGAAATAGGCGTGGTCGATAATCTGGCGGGTGTCCTGGATATCTTCCAGCAGTCCGTTAGTACCATTGGCTGGGATCTGGAACAGCGGTTTGATCTGGTTGTTCACGTCCGCCATCGGCAGATAGTTAATCCCGCCGGGGATAGTCGAAATACGTTGGCTTTTGATTGAGGCCGGAGCCTGTAACGGCGGGTTGGTGATTTTATCGATCATCTGCGCTTTGCGGCGTTGCAGAAGTTGCAGGGCTTTCACGCTGCCGAGTGCCACCATACCGGGACAGGATGAACCGTAAACGTCCTCGCCGTTCACTTCCCAGCGTGGTGCCATGATCGGGAATTCATCGTAACCGGATTCACGTAACAACTTGTCGTCAGTGCTGGTGGCTTCGTAATAAACGGATTTGTACGCCTTGTGTTTCGCTTCCAGGTTGCCGGTCTGGCGGTCAAGGTTCGGATAGACCGCGTGAACCACATTCACCCACTGCCCGTATTGACCGCTGTTCCACTGTGATTTCACGGTATCGCTGACAGCGTCCGTACCGAACTCAGTGACCACCTGACGCACGGTCATGCTGAATTCACGGACAGCAGTATCGACACTCAGATCCGCGCCGTTGGCAATGTAAAAACTGCCGGTCGGAAACGGTACAGTACGGATCACCCGCTGCGGGTCAGCAACAACAGCCATTGCACCGGTGGCGAACGTGCCTAAATCCTCGTACATCAGCGGCAGTGACTGGTAGAGATTGGAGCGGTTAAATACTTCGTTCATGCGCTGTTCGACAGTTTCCAGCCAAAGTTTCACCGGACCGTAGTCCATCAAATCACGATCAGGTGTCGCCAGACGGAACCACGGACGCGCCGGACTGGTAATGCCGGACATCATGCCGCTGGATAAGGTACGCGCCGCCATGACGGCAGCAGGGTCAATAATCTTGCTGTTACGGCGATCACCTCGGTTAACTTCCGAGGCGGTAAAGCGGGTACTGCGCGGACGGGTGAAATCAGACAGCTCACGCCAGTGCGGCTCAAAAGAGAGACGCTCGGCTTTGAGCTGAGAGAGTTGTTTATTTAACTGCTGTTTCAGGCTGTCTGACATTATCCGCCCCTGTGATTACTGGCCTAGCAGCGTTTTACCGCTGGTGGACGCGGCACCGGTGGCACCCTGCGAACCGGTCAGCATGGTTGATTTACGGCCTGATGCTGCACGGCGGCGGCGCATTTCTTCATCACGGCTGCTGGTGACAGCTTCGTCCTGCTCCTGTGGTGCTGCCTGAACCGGTGGCGGCGTACTGATTTTCGGCTTACTGAATCCACACATATCCACACCTCAATAAGATAAACATGATTACTTTATATGGATTGTATATCATGTTAATTGACATTTGAAATAAACGTGACTAACATTTTGTTTATCATTCAGCCGTGATTCTCTTTACCCTCCATAACAGGTGTTGCCATTGCTACAGCGTTTGCCCTCTTCGTGAGGGCATTTTTTTAACAATAGATAGAGAGGTTAATATGAATTTTGGTCAAGCATTAGAAGCCGCCAAGGCTGGCGCAAAGATTTATCGTGAAGGCTGGAACGGCAAGGGTCAGTTTGTGATTAAAGCGGGTGGTTACAAGGTAAGCGAGGCGCGACCTGGGTCTGATTATGCAAATGCTGGCATCACAGGTGAGTTCACCATTCAGCCACATCTAGACCTGAAAAATGCCCAGGGACATATGCAGCCTGGGTGGGTTCCGTCTCAGGGGGATTTGTTCGCCGATGACTGGCTGTCAGAGCCGTTATTATAGTCAGAAAATATTGCAATAAGCCCGCCGGTGCGCGGGCTTTTTTATGCGTAGGGATCGTAATCGTTGTCGGCTACCACTGAGCCGTGAGAGAGGTTCTGTTTGAATTGCGGATCTTTTTTGGTGACCGGATAAGCAAATGTCAGCGCCAGCGCATCACCTTTACCCGGAGAGCGGCCTATGCGTTTTTTAATATCATCTTTGGCTTCCAGTAGTATTTTACCGTCCAGGCGGACTTTGTATTCAGCGGTAGATAAATCGTCAGCAGTTTCCTGGTCGTCCAGCGCCCCGCCAATCTTGAGCCACGTTTTAACGCTGTTGTACATCTCACCGCGCTTGTTAGCCATCTGTGGATCTGTCGATGAACCGTTGAACTGCACCAACTGCCAGTCGCGCCCCCAGTTCATTCCAACAGAACAAATACCGGTACCGTAGCCGAAATCGATATGCACCGCGTCAGCCTGATAGCGGTCCTCAAAGTCAGCAATGCGTTTCGCCATGATCACATCGTCGGTGGTTTTAGCGCCAGACCATAGAAACTTACAGTGCAGCCCCTGCCGCATGTAGATCACCGCATCATCAGCTCCGGAATAGGCAGGGTCAACGCCGATGATTACCGGCGCATGAGCCACCTCTGCGGCGGTTACCGTTCGTTTCATGGCAGCATCGGTAAGGCCGGTAGGGATGAACTGCGTTTCAGAGGCTGACGGGAAGATACCGCGCACACGGATTTTGAAGAAGTCGCTATCTTCACCCATATCTTCTTCCCACTTTTTGATCTGCTCTTTGTTGGTACCCTCCACCGTCCGGCTGTCTATCTGCTTTGTACGCCAGCGGTGTTTGAATTTGCGGAAGCACTCGCGGAAGCGCCCGGTGTTACGGGTCGGGTTACCAAACGCAATCCAGATAATTTCCGTGTTCTCATCCGTCAGCGCCCCCTCTGCTACCTCCCACACCAGATCGGCAATGTTAGACGCCTCATCGAATACCAGAATGATGCGCTTGCCCTGGTTGTGCAGCCCGGCGAATGCCTCGGTGTTGTTCTCTGACCACGGCACGGCATCTGCCCGCCATGCGTTGGTGTGGTTCGGGTCGTTGGAATAGATGGCAGTTTTGGTGCAGGTGAACCAGTCGCGGGTGATGGAAAGGCGCTGCCACTTGGCAATCTCCGGCCATGTTTTGGTTCGTAACTGGTTTTCGGTGTTGGCGGTAACGACAACCTTGCAGTCTTCGCAGGTGTCCATGCCCCACTTAATCACCATGGAAATGAATGCGCTATTATGAGTAACGATGAAGTCATTCGCCAAGTAAAGGCCATCAACGCTATCAACGGTAATACACATTGCAGGCATGTCACCGATAGGCACAATGCTGTCAATCCAGCGTTTCAGATAACGGGATTCAGACGGTTTGTATGCATCTTTCTTTCTGCCGATAGAAAACGGATTAACTGGCGAATTGATTGTCACCCTGTAGCAATCCTTACCTCTGACTTTATTCCCGGCAGCATCGGTATAGTACGGCTCTTTAATCGCAGGCTGGTGCATAGCTTTATATCCCAGTGATCTTACCAGCCAAACGATATCATCAGCCAGACGCTCACTGGTGGTACTGTAACCTATTGAACCTGATTTATGTACCTCGCCATCCGAATCAAGCAAACCGCAGAGCAACTCAAAACGTACTTGCTGCGTATTAAATTTATAATTATCAGGTATGTATCTCTCGTGAGAACCAAGCTCAAAAACTCCGGTTGCCCTTAAATTTACTGTCTCACCTGACAGATAAACCGATTGTTTTGTACCAACCCTTGTTCTTATGCCATTAGCATTAAGCTTTTCAATAACCTCAGAGTCGGGCTTGGTATACATTGCTGTATTTTTCTTTCCGTCACCAATCCAGATCCCCAGCATATACGGGTCTGCCGGTACAGGCATGTACGGGTATTGTACGGCGCCTTGCAGAGGGATCTCCCACTGCCTTGCCATGGCCTTACCGTTTTTACGTTTAACCCCCATCCGCAGGATCTGAACTGTTTCCAGTGTGCGCCAGACGTCCAGGTTATTCCTCCGCTCCTGACGCCCTTTTACATTCCACAGATGCCCGCTTGAGACGTCAACATAAGACCGGTCATCAAAAGTTACGCGATACATTGGCGCTGATTTATAGTGTTTCGTTGCGATAATCTGCACTGGTTCGCCAGAACGAGAGAAAACGGTGTCGCCCGCAGTTAAATCTCCCCATTTCCGTTGTCCTGATGGAGTGTCTATAACATCGTCCAATCGCTGGGCTTTACCGATACCGTGCCCGGATGCACGGGCCAGCAGCAGCGGCTGATGCCGGGTGTCAGGATTGCGCAAGTGCTGACCGATTTCACCCAGCGCCTCCGCCTGCCACTGACGCGGACCGCTGGCCGTTTCCAGTTCGGTACCCGCCTCGCCCCACGGAAATGCGTAAAGCGCATAACTGAGCGGGTCATGCGTGAACATAGCGATATCGTCAATCAGTTGTTCTTCCGGTGACATGGTGGCGGCATCTGTCATTACTCAATGCCCTCTGCTGCCCGCTTACGTGCCGCTGCCAGTTTATCCGCCAGCGAGATATTGACGTCCACCTGTACGCGCTCACGGAATGCATTGATATCGACGTGCTTACCGATGAGTTCCAGCACCTTGAGTTTGTCCAGGAGCTTCACTTTTTTCAGGCGGGTATCACCGTCGATGTCGATGATATCGAATGCGGCCACGGATTTACGCCAGACCGGCGACCATTCGCTGATGGGTTTGATATCCCCTGTATCAGTGAGTATGTCCGCAATATCAGCATCCAGCATATCCACCAGCCGCTTGAGCACAGTGTCAGCGCTCATTTTGGTGCGCTTGTTCCGCTGCTGCATAAGCTGGGCGATACGTTCCTGAATGCGGGTATCTGCCATCAGTACCGATGCGCGTTTACAGGCACTACCGGGAGCATACCCGGCAGCAATGGCGGCATCAGTCTGATTATCAGGCGCTTTGAGATATTCCTGACAGAAACGCTCCATCTGAGCGTTCAGCGGTGTGGGCTTTCGTGCTGGTGGTTTGCGTGGTCTTTTGATGGTCATAATGATTACCTCTTTGTTTATTATGACCAACTAAAAGATAACATTCAAACCCGTAAAGTGTTTTGAACTACCTGAAAATCTTCGGTAGTTGGATTTCCCGCTATGGGAATTCACATAACGGAATAGTATCAGGTAGTTAGTCAGTGTTACCCTCACGCATGAGGGAATCAAAATCCTTCAAATTCATCTAACATAATAACCTCATAAAATAATTAAATATCAGTGCATTATAAATCGCGTCAACCAAATTTCAGTTTTACTGGCTATTTGTCAACCACTTCGAGTTTAAGCTCATGCCACCCTCTGGTGTTCCAGCACTCTGCATCACCGGACAGACAACACTCCGCGACCGGCAGCGCCTCGCCACACTTACCACAGCAGCGCTTTGACAGCTCCGCAATCTCACGCTTAAGCCGTGCATCGTCGTTGCGTATCAGCATCTGAATATACTCGGCTTCGTCGTATGGCTCACGACCGGGACGGCGCAGAGCGCAGTTGCGTTTGATCATCTCATGTTCTTCGGCCTCAATCTGCCACTGCGGGATTACCATGCCAGCGCTACGCTGACGTTTACGTTGCGCTGCTTTGCGTTCAGCGGGGGATTTGGCTGTCATGAGATAACTCCTTTCGGAATACCTTCATATATTTCATGGAGGTGTCCGCGTATTTGTAACCGGCGCAGCGCACTGTACATGTGATCACATTCTGCCTGTTTGTTGGCTGAAAATGGCTTCTTGCTCTGCCAGTATGAGTTAGGAGGCCAGCCGTGAACCTTGTACACCCGCTTGCCTTTGACGTGGAGCAACCCCCAGCCGGCAGGCAAATCTTCCGGTTTAATAATATCCGGCGGCGATATGAAGAAGCGCCAGTCACCCATTCCTTTTTCCGGCTGCTGTCTGAACCACTTCTTTTTGTCGGCAAGAAAATCAGACCGGCTTACTTTCGCCTCAATCAGACAACTAACCCCGCTTCTGAACCCGATAGCATCAGGCTGCTCTCCTGTCCCGTTGCTGGACTGAAATCTGTCACCGAAGGCGACATTAAATCCGTTGTTTTGCAGGAATCGCACCGACATTTCACACAGGTCATCATGCGTCATTTCAAAAGCTCCTCAGGCACACTAATCTCACGCCCCATCTTCACCGTCACGACAGCGCGGCAAATTGCTATACATGGTGTATCACCGTCTTCATAGCCATCCTGCACGTAATTACAGGATGCAGACCAGACCATACACCCGCCCCACTGCTCATCCGGGATCAGTTCGTTTACAAGCTCAATAGAATATTTCTCGACAAATTCACCACAGATAACCCACGACCCTGACGGCACGTAAACGCATTTATTGGCATCAACGATATACTCAGCGCCTATTTCAACCTGCATACCCATAGCCTGTGCCACAGCCCAATCCAGCGCCCGGCCTGAAAGCTCACTCGTTTTTACGGTTTTCATCCCCGCACCCTCGTCGCTGTTCTGATGTTTTCATATGCTTCAAATGCTTCCATGCGCTCAATACCGTCACACTCTTTTGCATAGGCATACATTGCCTTTTCAGCTTCACGGTGTTTTTCCAGTGCAATGCGTTTTAATTCTGCGAGTTGTTCTGTAGTCATAATCAAAAGTCCTTCTGTCTTGGGTTATGCTGCTTTTGCGGATAATTTTTAATTAATATCTCCGTGACATGTCACGATTGTTTATTTATCTGAACAGACCAAATTCCCAATTCAGGTTATTCAGACACTCCCTGTCTTGATTGAAGCAGTAATCCCACATCTCCTGGTCTTTGTACTCTCTGACCAACTGCCAGCACCAGCCGCCATTGTGTTTAACCCGCCTTACTTTCCTGATTTCGACATCATCACAATCAAATATAACGCCACCGCCAGAACCTAAATGAGCGCGCAAAACGTCAAGTTCTACACTGATAACCCGGAACAACTTCGGCATTGGTTTAATGCCATTGTGGAAATCATCTATTTTTGGATATTTCATTGTGTTACATCTCCCACATCATCAATGAGGTCGCAGCAATGCACCCAGCGCCTCACATAATCATTAATAATCCGGTGTTGATACCTCAGAAAAATCGACGCATAACAGCATGATTTTTAACTCATAACTTATTACCGATATCATTCACCAATAAAATAACCCGCTCACAAACTTACCCGATGGTAATAAGTTCATGAATTGTCGATTTTTCCGGTAACCTTACCGTTATCTTCCCGGACTCACCCCACACCTTGGAAACCGCCACATTCCAGACCTTGCAGTCATCATCAAACAGCGCATCCATCAGGGCTTTAAGCAGGTTATCGACATCCGGCTTCTGCTGATGCGGCTGCCCGGCCATGCTGCGCCTTTTCACTCCTGACCAGCTTTTCGGCATTGGCATCTGAAAAACGATTTCAGCACCTGATTCCGGCAGCATGATGCGGCGCAACCGTGCTTCGTCACAGAATGCCCTGTAGCGCATCACTGAAGGCCGTTTCTGCCACTTATCCCGCTGTGTCATACGCGGCTTTGGTACCGGCGTGATATCGAACTCGTTAACCCGCATTGTTCCTGGCCTTTTTCAGTAGTGAATCAAACAGTTTCTGCATCCGTGCCGGTTCGCCGTACTGCTCAATCGGCTGGCGCCCTCTCGGCTTTCGCTCTGTTACCCTCGGTTTCGCTGCCGTCTCCTCGCTGCGCTCATGGCTGCGCCTGAGAGCTTTAGCGATATTCTCGCGCCGGGTCTGCGCCTGATTTTCAAGCCCTTCCCGGTGGTCATACCGAAGCCAGTGGACGAAGTTGTATGAGTTTCTTTTGCGCCCTATCACATTCCAGCGATACAGCTGGTCGAGCGCATACCGCACCGCAGATATTCCGACCTTCCGTTTGTGGTCATTCCTGATGGCGATCACCAGCTGCATAGCAGTGAGATCCGGCTTATCCGCAAGAACCCGCACGATGTAGTCCTGAACCCGCATATAGCCCCCATGGTAATTACCTTACAGGTAAATATAACCATATTGTTTATCTTTTCAAGAATAAAAATACCAATACGCCGCATGCGGTTAAAACGCTCTGTATCGAATTCTGAGAGACTTTTAAAGCCACATCATGAAAACGTACTGACCACATAGTTAAAACCTCGCTGTGTTGCGCTGGCTTACGATTTTGATGATTCATGCACTCAGGCAGATCGTTGTTTCTTTCTTTCGAGCATTTCCATCCATGCCGGAGGCGGACGGGTTTTATCTTCCATGCGCAGAACCGGACGGGGTATCGGTTCGCCTTTGGCCACACGATCAGCCCACTGCCGGATCATCTTCGCCAGGCGCTTTTCAACCTCAGGCTCAGTCAGTCGCAGATCGTAAACCTTGTCCCTCAGTTCCGTGAAAATCCAGTACTGCACCGGGTGCCGGAATGGGTACATCTCAGCACTGCGGTAGTTTCTCCGGTTTGCCAGGTATTTCTGGAAGTCACGTAGCATGTCGTCAAACGGGATCCCGAATGCGTTTGAGTCCACCAGCTTATCCGACAGCATCACAATTATGTCAGACAGTTCAGGCGGCCACGGATTGCCGTTCATGCAGCGATCGAGGCAGAACGTGAATATCATCTCAAACTGGTCGTCACTCAATCCGGCGGTCGCTCGCTTCCACATCGATGACGGCTCCTCGTTGTTCTTCCTGGTCCATTTGTCCCCGTACAGCTCGATCATTTTCCACCAGAGCTGCAACAGCCTCTGGTCCGTGGTTGTCGTGGACGCTTTGCAGGAATTTCTGCATGGCTCTGGATTTTCCGGCAAACGGACTGCCGGTCTGATTGTGTTTATTTGCCCCATTGCTTCCCCCGTTGGTTTTCATGCGCTGCTGATGAATACTTTTGGCAAATGCCATTTCCCACTGTGCATGGTGTTTAGCTTTGCCTTCCGCCTGCCAGTACGTGACGAACTCGGCCAGTTCCTCGGGCCGGTACGGCTCATTCAGTATCACGCCCCACTGTGCCGCCTTACGGCTGAAATCCGGATCCGGCTGCCAGTGCCCGGTCATAACAAACTTACCCGGATAATCTGACCAGTTTCCTACCGGTGGATCTTCCGCATCAGGGTCAGGGATAAAATTTTCTTCATGCGCGCCAGAGAGAGTTGTTTTTATATTCCTTTCCTTTCCCTTCCCTTCCTTTCCGGGTGGTAGTTCTCCTGTATCACTACCGTAGTCTTCCGGTATTAAATCCATCTCTTTGATTTTACTTATTGTTTTCTTGTTAATTACCTGATGTTTTGTAAAATTAATGATCAGCCCGAAACGCTTGCCATTTTGTGCAGAAAACAGGCGTATATAACCGCAGTTGGAAAGCTCCTGTAGTAATACCGGAATACTACCGGAGGGCTCACGTAGCGGGAAAACAGCAGCCTTAATCAGTTTCGGATTAGCGTTGAAATACCCCTCATCATCAGCATAATTTAATAGCCCGATAGCCAGTAAACAGGCAGCTTCTGATACCTCTGCCATGTCCTCATCCGTCCAGAATGTTGGCTTGATGGTTCTTATACGAGCCATATCACCCCCTGAATTCACTCTCATGAATGCGCCCATCTGTTTTATTCAGTTCCTTTGCCAGTTTCAGTAACCGGTTCATTTCCTTTCGGTACTCCGTAGAATGCATGGCCGCACACACTACACATGCGCCGGTGCTGGTATAGCGTTCAGCATCATGGCCGTTTTTACATGGCTTACCCGTATAAAACCGGACAAGCCCGTTAAGAACCGCTGTTTTTCTGTTGATGACTTCCATACGTCCCTCTTAACCAAGTTGTTTAAGAAGTAAGATAGAGAATCATGAAAAATAAATCAACCTTAAATGAATAATTGTTTATCGGTAATGGCAAAAAATAAAAAGGCCGCGCAAGGCGACCCCATATGTTCATCACTCGAAAAACCGTATCAGCTCTTCCATTGTCACCGCTGCACCATGCTCAGTACATGCCTGGTGTAATCGCCTGATAGTTTTCAGTCCCGGCTGTCTGCGGGCATAGCTCAGGTGTGTCCTGATATAACCGACAGTTACCCCGGCTTTCTCTGCGAACGCAACACGATCTTCTTTGTTAAGACCATTCCAGAATGCCTGAAAATTGAAATCTTCCATATTTTTCCTGTTCTATCGTTAAACATTCTGAGAATAATAACCAACATGGTCATTTACCAACAAGGTCATGATTCTGTTTAATGACAGAATCAGATAAACATTTACGAATACATTTTAATCAGGCAACCCATATGAAAAACATCAATGAGATAAGGAGAGATAACCTCATCTTCATTCTGGAGAAGTATTACGACGGCAGACAGAAAGCGCTGGCCGATGCGCTGGGGTTCGCCCCGAACATCATTTCACGCTACCTTTCCTCATCCGATTTGAAAAGCCACCGTAATATCAGTGACGCGGTTGCCAGGAAGATAGAACATGTCACTCGGGTGCAAAAATACTGGATGGATACCGACCATTACAACCGGCCGGCAGAAAGCACTGACGATATCTATTCACCGACCGAGATCGGCGCCATACTCGCAGATAACATCAGTACCTTCATGCTGACTGACGGCGTGAAATCACAGACTCAGCTGTCTGTTAAAAGCGGGCTGGGCCAGTCAACGATTAACCGTATCGTGAAAAATGAAACCAGTGCCACCGTGGACAGCGTGGACTCTATCGCCAAGGCGCTGGGCCGTAAAGCCTATGAGCTGCTGATCCCGTCCAACGATACCGACGTCATTAAGTATGACCAGAAACGGTATGCTGCACTGTCACCGGCAGAGAAAGAACAGATCCAGGACTTTATCGAGTTCATCATAAAGAAAAACCGGTAATAAACTCAGACAGATGCGAAATCGGCCAGCCTCGAGCTGGCTTTTTTTCGTCGCGACAATAACCACTTTGTTTATCTTTTATTGTTTTTTATTGTTGACAACGTTCAGTTACGGGTTATTATTCATATAAAGTTGACCACATTGGTCATGCTCTTTAACAACCGGGACTGCAACACAACCCCTAATTCTGATGCAGCAGAATGTCTTCGCTAGCCCGTAGAACCGGAACGCGGGATAGGAACGTGAAAAATTACATGAACTGGCGATAAACGCCGGTTTTGCTATACGCCAAAACATGAACAAATAGTTTATTTAAATGGTGAATAACATGACATTTTTTATTCTCAACGGCCTGCACGTTTTTATTGTGTGCGGCAAGCGACAACAGTTCAAATCATTCCGTACCGGCATTAAGTGGGCTTTCACCACCAAAACCGCCGCACGGACAGATCAACTTATAGGTGAGCACAATGGCAACAACCAATAAAGAACGTATGGATGCTAATTTAGCCGCGGCGATAATGATGGCCAATGGCGAGGCATGCATTGATATAGCGAAAGCAACGACCGACCTGATTGCCCGTATCAACGGTGATAAATCGAACCAGGCACTGGAAAAATACGACAACATTATTTTCCGTGTCGGCCTCGCGGCCACATCATCAACCTGCTTACAGTCTCTGCCTGATGAGCAATGCATTGAAGCGCTGGCACACATCATCAGAAATATGGATAAGTACCCGGCCACCAGCGACAAAAAGCAGTATTTTGAATCGCTGTGCGGGGCCGCTGATCATTCTGCTGCAAATAATGATAAACAAACCGTTTATCAACAGAATGAGGTGATGACCGATAATGACTGTCAGGCAGCCACGGAGCCGCCACACTTTGAGCCTGGCCGCTATCCTGATATCCCTAACGAAACGTATCACGCATCGAACGGCATCAGCAGCACCATGCTGAAAGATGCGCGGATCAGCCTGATGTATTACCAGCGCCACCACATCACGAAAGTTATTCAGCGTGAGCGCTCTGAGGCGCTGGATTTCGGCAACCTGTTTCACACCCTGGTACTGGAGCCGGAAAAACTGGACGCGGAATTCAGCCTGCCGCCGGTTATCCCGGATGACGCACTGACCAATACCGAATCTATGAAGAAATGGATTGAGAGTTATAACGCCGGTCTGGCGCCGGTGATGAACAACGACGAACTGAAAGCAGAGATTGAGGCACATAACGCCACGCTGCCGCAGCCATTATCTCTGTCCGGTAACGCTGAGGAAATTGGCTCTCTCTATGTTTCTCTGCCTGATGCTTTCCGCACCATTCCGGAACATGAAAAGCACACCGCAGCGGTAATGAAAGCCTGCATCAAAATGTTCAATAACACCCTGCCGGTACCGCTGAAAACATCCGGCGGGCGCATCGATATGATTCGGGAACTGGAAGCGATAAACCCTGAGCTGGTGGAAGCAGAACGCAGTAAGCAGGACCCACTGATCACCTCGGGTAAGAAAGAGGACCTTATCGCCAGAATCAAAGCCGTATCGCCGGGCACTGTTTTCGCTGATGAATTAATGCAGGCATGGCAGGCAGATGAATCACGTATCCGTATCACTGGTGATCAGTTAAAGCTCGGCAAAGCCATGCAGGAAGCTGTCTACCAACACCCTGAAATCAGACCGCTGATTAACCATCCGGGCCGCGCCGTGGAAGTCAGTTATTACGGCATTGATGAAGATACCGGCCTTGAAGTTCGTGTCCGGCCAGACCTTGAAATATCCACCACGGACAGCCGCATCGGGTTCGACCTGAAATCGGTATCACTTGGACGTTTCAAGCAGGATGCCATCGAAGCAATGATCCGCCGGGAAATACTCAACCGCGATTATCACGTCAGCGCGGCCATGTACTGCGATATTGCCGAACTCGACCAGTTCTTCTGGATCTTCGTCAACAAAGACGAAAATTACAACTGGGTCGCCGTGGTCGAAGCCTCGCCGGATTTACTGGAACTTGGCCGTCTGGAATACAAAAAGACACTGCGCGATATCCGCCAGGCCATGGACACCGACGTATGGCCGGGCCCGGTAACCACCACGCTCACTATCGGCCTGAACGATTTCGATATGCGCCGCCTGGAATCGCTGCAAATGGACGCCGCGTAACACCCACCCTATTTTATGCCCGGCAATAGCCGGGCCGGAGATATCACTATGTCAGAATTAATGACACAAGAATCAGTACCTTCAATTTTCAGCGCTGACGGCCTGGACAAAATGCTGCGCTTTGCTGAGGTAATGGCGCGCGGAACAGTAACTGTACCGGCACACTTAAAAGGCCAGGAGTCTGATTGCCTGGCAATCGCCATGCAGGCGGCGCAGTGGAATATGAACCCGTTCGCCGTGGCTCAGAAAACACACATTATCAACGGCGTACTCGGCTATGAAGCACAACTGGTTAATGCCCTGATTTCAAGTTCATCAGCCATTCACGGACGCTTTCATTATGAATACGGTGGTGACGGATGGGAAAAATGCACAGTCAGCAAAGAAGTATCGGAAACAAAATCAGGCCGCAACGGCAGCTATGAGGTGACAAAGCGCGTTCGCGGCTGGACAGATGCCGATGAGCACGGTCTGTTTATTCGTGTCGGGGCGATCCTGCGCGGTGATACCGAAGTCACCTGGGGTGAGCCGGTTTATCTTTCCAGCGTAGTTATCCGCAACTCCCCGTTGTGGGCCACCAACCCGAAACAGCAGATTGCCTATCTGGCCGTTAAATACTGGGCGAGACTTTATTGCCCGGAGGTGATCCTCGGTGTCTATACCCCGGACGAACTGGAAGAGCGCGCTATAAAAGACGTTACCCCGCCAAAAGAGCGCGTAACACTCAGCGAGTTATCCCACCAGCAGGCAGAGCCACAACAGCCGGAGCCGGTAAAAGAAGTTACCGGTGAACTGGTTGAAGAATTCGACGCTGAGGTAATCCGCCGCGCTATCGATACCGCCGAAACACTGGATGCAGTGAAAGATATCCGCAGCCGGATTGATGAAGGCAAAAAGGCAATGGGTATCACCCTGTTTACTGAACTGAAAAATAAAGCAGTTCAGGCATATCACGTTATCGATTCACGCAACCTGCTGGAAGCGGAGATCAACTCTCTACCGGAACCAGGCACACCGGAAGCCGCAGCAGCATTTCAGAAAGTGGAACAACTGCTGAATGCCCGTAAAACGAAGCTCGGCGCTGAACTGTATGAGCAATTCAGCATGACGCTGAGTGATATGAAGCCTGAGTATCAATAATTTTTGCCGGGGGAGAAATCCCCCGCTCGGAGAACACATCATGATCCCATTAAAAAAACCTATCGACTTCAAAGAAGTGAAACGCCTCACCGGCCTGTCACGTTCAACTATTTACGCCTACGAAAACGCAGGCAAGTTTCCGAAACGCACTGCATTTACTAAGCGCACAGTACGCTGGGAAGAAAGTGAAGTCATTCAGTGGATCGCCGAACGCGGCATGCATCCTGCGGTTCCGGACGACACCATTCATAAAGTACGGGCAAAGAAGGCGGAAAAACATGAACAGCGCGCGCTTTGATATCGCTGACGCGATTCTGTCACTGCACGGAATCGCACTCTGGTGCGCCATCAGCGGTGTTATCTGCGTGATTGATGGTGACACCCACCAACTGATTATATCCCCTTCTGATAACCCCACCGTTTCAGGATGAAGCGTAATGCAGGGATGCTGAGATAAGGAGAGATGATGAAACGAATAAACGTGAACTTAATAAGCGACACTGATGGCGTAGTTACGATAAAACAAGCGAAAATTATCGTTCCAGATGATTTTAAAAAGCCAATATGGTGCAGATTTGTCATGGAGTCAGACACCGCTTTCTTTTTTTATGACCTGTATCCGTTCAGTGATATATGCCCTCCAAATAGAACAATAACAATTGGAAAGGAATATTTGGCAGGGATGCTGATAACAGAGGAATGAATATGAAAGTGGAGCAGCAAAAAATTACTAAATTAGTAATTTCAGATGTTGAAAATCACGACCCCATTCACGTTTATCTTGAAGATGAAGGCGATAACCGGCGCGGGCGTGTAACTATCAGTGAGTGCGGCAAATCATGGTCATGCAGCTGGGGCGGGATGGGGATGCCGCTTACTGAATTTCTGCTTTGGATAACAAACGAATATTGGATTGGTTATCTTGATAGCAATATGCACCGAACCATTGATGCTGATAATGAAGATAATATCGCCTTTGTTAAAAAGGAAATATTACGGTGCCGCAAAAAGCAGATTATTGATGAATTTCAAGCCCGAACTATGTTTGATGATTGCGAATATAGCGAAGATATAAGGTACAGACTGACGAATACCTCACCGGCTGGTGATTACGGATGCTTATTTTCAGGTGATGCGTATTTAGCTCAGTGGCCTACTCAGGATAATCCTGAATATATCCGCATGGCATCCAGATTGAACGCTGTACGTGAAGCAATTAAACAGGTTCAGGAGTGGTGATGGATATAACCGATAAGCAGCGCCGCGAGATAATGAAGCAAGGTGTCCAGTATGCACGGAATCATTTAATCAGTGCGTACCTCGCTAATTTCATTAACTGTGATAAAAAATGCTTTGCTTATATTATGGCTCAATTAACTCACGTCCATAAAGAATCAATTGATATTGAGTTAATGATTGATGATGTATTGGATTGTAATGATGAGGCTGAAAAATGGATTCGTGAAATATTAATTCCGGCATGTAAAAAAGATTAAATAACCATGACAATCGGATTTGTATTACTACTGGTGATGTACGGCTCTGCTGTGCCTGTTACCGATGATATTTATACGCTCGAAGAATGTGAGAGCCGCGCAGTGCAGGTAATGGCTGTGCGGAATGTTGAATTAGTGTGTGCGGAGGTGGTGAGATGAAAAAGCTATCAACATTCAATGAATTGATAAATATGGCATGCCGTGAACATGCTAACAAAGTTGGATTGTTTTATATGAACGGTGGTTCTCGTAAAAAAGAGCCAATGATGCCTAAATATCGCAGAGACCGCACTCTCTATAGATTGGCTGAAATACAGGATAAATGGGAGTACCAATGAACAAATATCGTGACAAATCAGACTTTGAGATTAATCGGGCTGTGGCTGAAAACGTTGGGATTATAGAGAATTTAGCTATATATAAATTCTATGGTGAAGTTGTTTGGAATGTTGCATCTAATGATGTTTATAATGGCTTCACAAGCAAAAAAGGATTTGCATTTGACCCGTGCAGTAACCCAGCGGACGCAATGCCGATTATTATTGAGAATGGCATTAGCATGGTTCGCGTAAATAACGAATGGTCAGCGCGTCAATTTAACAATCACTGCATCGAAGTTAATGATAGTAACTATTATCGCGCCGCTATGGAAGTATTCCTAATGATGAAAGAGGCGGAGAATGAAAAAGTATGACTTAATTCTCGCAGACCCACCCTGGCAATATAATAACAAAGCATCCAACGGCGCAGCAGATAACCACTACAACACCACCGACTTTTATTCCCTCACCCGCTTACCCATCGAAAAAATAGCCTCTGACAACTCCGTACTCTGCATGTGGTACACGGGTAATTTTGTCCTTGAGGCTTACGATTTGGCTGAGGCGTGGGGATTTAAGGTGCGCACCGGCTTCGGGTTCGTGTGGGTGAAGCTGAACAAAAATGCTGGGGATCGGATAGACAAACATCCTCCGGGGGATTTCTTCGATTTCATGGAGTTACTGAACGCAGAGACACGGATCAACGGCGGCAACTATACCCGCGCCAATGCAGAGGTATGCCTGATTGCCACCAGAGGCCGTGGACTTGAGCGCCGGTCGGCCAGCGTCCGGCAGATCGTGTATTCCTGCCTCGGTGAGCACAGCGAAAAACCGAAGGAAGTACATCATCGGTTGGAAGAGTTATATGGCGATGTCCCGCGCATTGAACTGTTTGCTAGGGAGAAATACGGCGAATGGGATGTGTACGGGGATCAGGTTAACAGTGACATACAACTGAGGTAATTTTATGGCCGATATTATGGTGGCAATCAAGGACTTAAACGACCTCCGCCTGACTACCGCGCTTGCCAACCGGCCACCGAAGCCGAAAAGCCTGACCGGTTTCTGTATTTGGTGCCATGATGAACCGGTTATGCCCGGCAGCGCGTACTGCTCAAAAGAGTGCGGCGACGATGACGCACAGAACAAGCGCAAAAACGGATAGGAGACACTGATGCTGATCCTTGCACTCTATCTGTGGATTGCCGGTTATCTCTTCGCAGAACTGAGCAGAAGCGCAGATACCCGCACCGACATAGCAGCTGTAATGTTTTATTCCACATTCTGGCTGCCTGTCGGCGCGTGTTATCTTTCATCCCTGATCGCCAGCAAAGTATTAGGCGACGAGTAATTACCCCGCTTTCCCCTCTTCAATCCACCCGTCAACCATATCGGCCCACTGCTGCAACATGTCGCGGCGCTGCTCAGCGTATTCCGCTTTGTTGTACACGGCACGGACGCCTTTTTGTTCGTGGGCCAGACACTTCTCTATCCAGTCTGAATTAAACCCCGCCTCATGCAACAGCGTGCTGGCCGTCCGGCGCAGGTCATGTACCGTCAGCGCTTCAAAATTAATCCCCTTCTCATTTATCCGTTTAACCACACCATCAATCACATTATTCAATGCTGCGTTGGACAGCGGCTTACGGATGTCATAGCGCCCCGGGATCAGGTATTCGCTACCCATGGCACAGACCTGAAATCCGGTCATCATATCCAGCGCCTGCCGGGAGAGATAAATCACATGCTCCCGGCGGCGCTTCATCCGTTCTTTCGGGATCACCCACTGAGCACGTTTAAAATCGACCTCTTCCCAGGTAGCTTTGATAAATTCTGTTTTCCGCACCAGAGTTAACAGTACAAATTTAACGGCCAGTTTCAACGTCGGATAACAGCTGTAGTTCTCCAGTTCCCGGAAGAATATGCCGATCTCTTTTGGCGACATAGCACGCTCACGCGGCTCAAAGGTGGCAATAGTGGATGCTTTAATACCTGCTGCCGGGTTACTGATCTCATAGCCGCGGTCAATCGCATAATCAAATACCGCGCCAACAATCTCACGTACCTGTAATGCGGTTGCCCGTCCGCCACGGTCACGGATCTTTTCACACAATGACCGTAACCGCTGGGTACTTATCTCTTCCAGCGTCAGACGACCCAACACCGGCGTTATCTCACGTTCGATTACTGAGGCTTTCATTGCCCGTGTCGAATCCGCCAGGCGGGCTTCACGCAGATATCTGACGGTATATTCACCGAATACCGTCGCCCCCTTTCGCTTATCGATACCGTCACGTTTACTTGCAGCCGGTGATATACCTGCATTCAGCTGCTTTTTTGCATCATTCAGTAATTCGCGGGCCTGTGCCAGCGTGATACCGTCAGGCCCGTATTTGCCAAACGTCACCGTTTCACGGCGGCCATTAAAACGATAATCATACCTGAATGAAATTGTTCCATTTTTTGTGACAGCGACATACAAACCATCACGGTCAGACACTTTATAAAGCCTGTCCTGCGGCTTAATACTTTTTAATTTTGTATCAGTCAGCACGTCGGTATTCTCTCTTTTAATACCGTCATAATTTTTATTTTTTTGACGGTATCACAGCCGGTTTTGAGTGGTTTTATTTTTTGATACCGTCACATATACCGTCAAAAATACTGGCTCTTGTCAACAATTAAAAACAGTTAAAAACAAAAAAGCCACCAGTAACTTACTGATGGCTTTCGGTTTTCTGATAATTACCGGTAGTTAAAAACTATAGGTATATCATTCCCACTCAATTGTCGCTGGTGGCTTACCGCTGACGTCATACACGACGCGGGAAATGCCGTCAACTTCATTGATGATGCGGTTGGAGACGCGGCCTAACAGATCGTATGGCAGATGTGCCCAGTGAGCGGTCATAAAGTCGATGGTTTCGACGGCGCGCAGTGAGACAACCCAGTCGTATTTACGGCCGTCGCCCATAACGCCGACAGAGCGTACCGGCAGGAAGACAGTGAATGCCTGGCTGACTTTGTGGTACAGATCCGCTTTGTGCAGTTCTTCGATAAAGATAGCATCGGCGCGGCGCAGGATGTCGCAGTACTCTTTTTTCACTTCACCCAGTACGCGGACACCCAGACCCGGGCCCGGGAACGGATGACGGTACAGCATATCGTACGGCAGACCCAGCTGCAGACCGATACGGCGGACTTCGTCTTTAAACAGTTCGCGCAGCGGCTCAACCAGCCCCAGTTCCATATCTTCCGGCAGGCCGCCGACGTTATGGTGGGATTTGATTACATGCGCTTTACCGGTTTCAGAGGCGGCAGATTCAATCACATCAGGATAGATAGTGCCCTGCGCCAGCCATTTGACCTGCTTCTGTTTTGATGCTTCTTCATCAAAAATTTCAATGAATGTATGGCCGATAGCTTTACGTTTGGCTTCCGGGTCAGCAATGCCTTTCAGGGCATTCAGGAAACGGTTTTCCGCTTTGGCGTGAATGATATTGAGGTCAAATTTGCCCGCAAACATCGCCATAACCTGCTCTGCTTCGTTCAGGCGCAGTAAGCCGTTATCCACGAATACACAGGTCAGGCGCTTGCCGATAGCACGGTTTAACAGCATGGCAGTCACAGAGGAGTCCACACCGCCGGAGAGTGCCAGGATAACATGGTCGTCACCAATCTGCTCACGCAGACGGATAACGGTATCTTCGATAATGGCTTCCGGGGTCCACAGCGCTTCACACTGACAGATATCCAGCACGAAACGTTTGAGGATTTCCTGGCCCTGGTGAGTATGGGTCACTTCCGGGTGGAACTGTACGCCGTAGAAACGTTTTTCGTCATTTGCCATGATCGCAAACGGACAGGTTTCGGTGCTGGCGACGGTCACGAAATCAGACGGGATAGCAGTGACTTTGTCACCGTGGCTCATCCACACATCCAGCAGCGGTTTGCCGTTGTCATCCAGCATATCCTGAATACCACGGAACAGTTCGCAGGTTTCGCGGATTTCAACCTGCGCATAACCGAACTCGCGCTCGTCAGAGGTTTCCACTGCGCCGCCGAGCTGCATAGACATGGTCTGCATGCCGTAGCAGATGCCGAGAACCGGTACACCGGCGCTGAAGACATATTCAGGTGCGCGCGGGCTGTTGTGTTCAGTGGTGCTTTCCGGGCCGCCGGAGAGAATAATACCGTTCGGATTGAAATTACGGATCTGTTCTTCAGTGACATCCCATGCCCACAGTTCACAATAAACACCGATTTCACGGATACGGCGCGCGATCAGCTGAGTGTACTGCGATCCAAAGTCGAGGATAAGAATGCGGTGCTGATGAATATTCGTTGTCATTAATATATGTTCCAAAAGCAAACAATTATAGGCTGGCGGTCCGCAGACCGCCGCATGAATCAGAGACCTGAACGGTAGTTTGGTGCTTCTTTGGTGATTGTCACATCATGAACGTGACTTTCCTGAATCCCGGCACCACTGATACGGACAAACTCTGCTTTAGTATTCAGTTCGTGAATAGTTGCACAACCGGTCAGTCCCATGCAAGAGCGCAGGCCGCCCATTTGCTGGTGAACGATGGTTTTCAGCACGCCTTTGTAAGCCACACGGCCTTCGATACCTTCCGGTACCAGTTTGTCAGCGGCGTTATCGGTCTGGAAGTAACGGTCAGAAGAGCCTTTGGACATCGCGCCGAGTGACCCCATACCACGGTATGATTTGTAAGCACGACCCTGGTAGAGTTCCACTTCGCCCGGAGATTCCTCGGTACCGGCGAACATCGAACCGACCATCACGCATGCCGCACCGGCAGCCAGCGCTTTCGCGATATCACCGGAGAAACGGATACCGCCGTCAGCGATAACCGGAATACCGGTGCCTTCCAGTGCTTCAACAGCATCAGAAATAGCGGTTAACTGCGGTACGCCCACGCCGGTGACGATACGGGTGGTACAGATAGAACCGGGACCGATACCCACTTTCACTGCGCTGACACCCGCTGCCGCCGTTCGCCGGTCCCTGTCGGCTGTGGCGACGTTACCGCCGATGATGTCGAGATCAGGGTATTTTTCACGGGTTTCACGGATGCGCTGTAACACGCCTTCAGAATGACCGTGAGAGGAGTCGATTAACAGAACGTCCACACCGGCAGCCACCAGCGCATCAACGCGCTCTTCGTTACCGGCACCGGCACCGACTGCCGCACCGACACGCAGGCGACCGTGCTCATCTTTACAGGCGTTTGGTTTACGCTCTGCTTTCTGGAAATCTTTCACGGTGATCATACCGAGCAGATGGAATGCATCATCCACCACCAGCGCTTTTTCCACTCGGCGTTCATGCATTTTCTTCAGAACCACTTCACGGGCTTCGCCTTCGCGGACAGTTACCAGACGCTCTTTCGGCGTCATCACAGCAGTCACCGGCTGATCCAGGTCAGTCACAAAACGCACATCACGGCCGGTGATGATACCGACTAATTCGTTATCGGTCGTGACTACCGGATAACCAGCGAAACCGTTCTGTTCAGTCAGGGTCTGAACTTCGCGCAGTGTGGTACACGGAGTCACCGTCTGCGGATCAGACACCACGCCGCTTTCGTGTTTTTTCACACGACGGACTTCATCAGCCTGACGCCCGACAGACATATTTTTGTGAATAAAACCGATGCCGCCTTCCTGGGCAAGGGCAATCGCCAGACGGGCTTCCGTAACGGTATCCATCGCCGCCGAGATCATCGGGACGTTCAGACGGATTTTCGCGGTGAGTTGTGTCGATAAATCGGCAGTGTTGGGCAGAACAGTGGAGTGAGCAGGAACTAAGAGAACATCATCAAAGGTTAAAGCTTCTTTTTTAATACGTAACATGTGCAATATCTCACCAGGCAGCAGGATTGAAAGAAGATAAAATATTGCCGCGGCATTATACAGGTGGTAATCGGTTGCGCCTAGCCTTTTTTTCAAAAATTCGTTGCTAATCTGTCAGAAGGCGGTAGTATCGGACAATTAAGTCCTTGTTTTATTATTTGATCTGGCTCACATGTTGCTACCTGAAAATACCGCAATTTTTACTGTTACCCGGTTAAATACGACAGTCCGGCAGTTACTCGAGCTGGAAATGGGCCGGATTTGGATCAGCGCGGAGATCTCCAACTTCTCGCGTCCGTCTTCCGGTCACTGGTATTTTACCCTGAAAGATGAAAAATCCCAGGTGCGGGCAGCCATGTTCCGCGGCAATAACAGCCGTGTGACATTTGCGCCGCAGAACGGGCAACAGGTGCTGGTACGCGCCGCGATCACACTGTATGAGCCGCGCGGGGATTATCAGCTGATTGTTGAATCTATGCAGCCCGCCGGTGAAGGTCTGCTTCAGCAGCAGTTTGAGTTGCTGAAAGAGAAACTGAAAGCCGAAGGACTGTTTGATACCCATCTGAAAAAACCACTGCCGGTACCTGCCACCTGCGTCGGTGTGGTGACATCCGCCACCGGGGCCGCCCTTCACGATATTCTGAATATTCTGCGCCGCCGTGATCCGTCACTGCCGGTGATTATCTACCCTGCACAGGTTCAGGGAGCCGATGCACCGGCACAGATTGTCCGTGCTATCGAAACCGCCAACCGCCGTAATGAGTGTGATGTGCTGATTGTCGGGCGCGGCGGTGGTTCACTGGAAGATTTGTGGAGTTTCAATGATGAGCGGGTGGCACGGGCAA
>OCAE01000207.1_pt1 | contig 51834 bp, 60 predicted proteins | sample 1495581 | NCBI WGS metagenome assembly OCAE01 (sample SAMEA2580278, study PRJEB22360) | human gut metagenome | biome: human gut; feature: human-associated habitat; material: faeces | place: Denmark | collected 2008/2010 | reverse complement strand
AAAGAGGTTCTTTCGCCCTGATTTTTGTAAGATTTTCTCAGTTAAATTGTCATTTTGAAAGCTAATCATGTCTATCAAACAAGATATCCCCATACCACATATTATTTTTCTTGCTTTGAAGTGATAAACGATAATTTGCATCCCCTGGGGTACCGATAATGCTAATTTTCAGCCCATTATTAAACCATGCGGCATCAGCAGTTTTTATCATCTCGCCATTTACTTAATTACAAGAATGGAGATTTGAACATTGCCGGAAGTCTGTTGTATACCACTGCGGAAACAACGTACGCGAATGGAGGTATTACTCAAACGGGCAGCATCGAAGTTATAGAAGCCATCATATGTTGCATTGACAAATACTTCAAATACGCTCCCCATATCAATGTCAAGGGGAACAGTAGTATATGTATCGTTAAGAGCAATTGTTTTATGGAATGCTCTCCAATCGCCATTTAACCGAGTAATCTGGCTCTGCAAATTTGCGTCCTTATCGGCCAGATTTTTCCCCATTGCTCCCGACAAAACGGTACTCGCATCCGTGGATAATAGGTTGTTTACAATTTTTGATGTATCAATTTTGCCTGAAATCTGACTCTGGAGATTCTGGCGGATGCTGTATAGCAGAGACGCCGTTGGTATCTTATTCGCATCGTTAACATCCTGGCTTGTCAACATCGATTTTAACAGCGCATTACTGTCAAGATTCATTGTAGTCGCAATGGCCTTCGATACTTTTCCCAGCACCACGGCTATAGCTTCCCCGGCAATTATATTTGCAAGTGCCGTTGCCTGTGTGAATTGGGTATTAACATCCACTGCTCCGTCAGCTGCAACCTTTATTCCAGCGCCCCCCTTAACAATTCCCTTTGTACTTCCTGTCGCGGTTGGAACGCTTGCCGTTCCATCTTCCCCGACTTTAAAAGTCACATTATCCGGCATTACAATTCCAGGCCGATCCGGCGTGGCAATATGGATATCCACCACTTGTTCTGCCTTTTCAGCCCATCCCTGCGCCTCCTGTGCCGCCGTTTGTGATGCTGTAGCAGATGTCCCAGCATTTCTTGCATGTACCGCCGCAGACTGGTTGCTGGCCTCGGCGTTTGTTGCCGACTGGCCTGCGGCTGCTTCTGATGCAGTGGCGGCGTCAGCACTGTTCAATGCCACTGTTTCTGATTCTTTTGCATTGGCAGCACTCAGGGCTGCAGATGTACTGCTTGCTGACGCTGACTCAGCAGACGCAGCTGCACTTGTTTTTGATGCCTGGGCGGCTGTTTCGCTGGCTTTTGCATTCGTCTCGGACGTTTTTGCCTTTCCTTCTGATAAGGCTGCAGCCGCCTCATGCTCTCCCGCTTTTTCGCAGTAATGTTTTGCGTTGTCTTCCACGTCCGCGGGGATAACTCCACCTACAGCATAACGCTTCGAATCTCTTGCATGTGTCTGCGCATTCGTAGCGGCCGTCTCTGCCAGCAATCGATTATTCAAAATATTTGCCTGGATATCGGGATCCAGCTTGTCAGTTGTAATACTGCCATTCTTTATAACTGCCGTGACTGTTCTGACTTTTCCTGCATCACTAACCTGGAAATCAATCTCTGTACTATCAACAAAATTAATTGTAACCAGCAGAGATGCTATGTTCGACGTATATTTTGTACCATCCGTATTCGTGATAGTCAAAATCCCATCAGCGGAAAGCGACATACTGACCGGTATTTTCTCAATATTGAGATCCACCCGTTTTGTCCCACCGTTTACATAGTGGAATACAAAAACCCCTGTGCTGGTATCATAATCAATACCATTACAGAGGTTTTGTGCATCACTGACATTATATTTTCCGGCGTCAAGTGTAACGATTCGATTATCCAGTTCATCCACCGCCTGGTCAACATGGTTCAGGTTCGTCGCCCCCAGCGGCGTTGATGTGGACGGCCGGTTCTTCCAATTGATTCGTGTATAATATTTACTGTACGCCATCTTCCTTCTCCTTCTCTTCCTGCTCTGGTCCCTGGGTAAGTGTATTTCTTAAGACAACTAAAAGCTCTGCCTGTCTCAGGTTTACTCCGTTCATTGCAATCTCATTTAATATTTCAAGGCAGATAGATACTTCCTCTTTTTTTATTTGTTCCATAAGGCCTCCTATGCAATCAATCCATAATTTCTTAATACCCGTAATAGCTGCTGCACTGACGACAATAGCATTGTAGTGGTTGTCGGTGTTATAACACTTTGCCTATCATAGGGTGTATGTCCGAAAAAGCTGATTCTCCCTCCTCCTTGTCCGATTATAACTTTACTTCCTTGTATGTTCGAATAGCTAAATCCATTTCCGAATGCAATCCCTCCGTTGTAACTTGTAATAACTGGTTTACTCCCAGAAGTCAGGAGCTTTATATCGATTCTCCCTGTAGTGATGTTATCTCCATTTATGGTTGTGGTTCCACTCCCCCTTAATTTACTTTCGACCTGGCTGAATGTAACATAACCTTTCACCTCTATTTTATCGGATATTAAGTTTGCCATTCTGCTAGTGAGTGTAAAATTGGATGAAGAAGAGCCAGACGAAACTATCCAGCTGATTTTATCCGCTGTCTGTTTGACTTCGGAATATTTCGTATTAAGACCATTCACTTGTTTCACGGTACTGGTGATGGAGCTTTCCGTCTGCGTGATTCGGCTGCTTAATACATTTTCAGCCCCTTTTGCCCGGGTAACCTCGCTTGTGATACTGTTTGCTGTCTGGGTAATGCGGCTGCTGAGAGAACCTTCCGCATCCTTCGCCCTTGAAACTTCGCTGCTTATCCGGCCGGCTTCAACGGTGATGCTGGCCTGAAGCTCCTTCTTTATGTCCGATGCTTCAAGCCTGATTTGTTCTGCTGTCTGGGTAATTTTCGTTGATAATCCAGTGTCCAGGTTCGATAATTCACGTTCAAACTTTGCCGCGGTGTCCGTGATGCGGGACGACAGGACCCCTTCCTGCTTTGTCGCTCGATTCGTTTCGGCTGTAATTGCTTGCGCGTTCACGCCCTCGGCAGCTTTTGCCCTGGCTACTTCCTGGCCGAGATTGGTATTCACCTGCCTGGCATATTCGTCGACGCGATTGATTTTCTCCCCGTTACCCGATATTTCATTTTTGTTCTTCTCTACATTGGATTTAATGTTATTAATCTCATCCTTAATTCCATATGTCTGATTTTGATATTGGTCTCCGGAGGACTCAATCGTGTCGGCCATACCCTGGATTCCCTTCGTTGTCCGATGCATTACGAAGGTTTCAATGGTACCTTTACTGTATTCCACATCCAGGAGATCTCCCACCTCAATGTAGGGCAGCGCCTGTAATTCAAGCGTCGCTGGCAGATAGGTTCTTCCATTGATGTTTCCATATAAATTTTCGGCAATCCCAAGCAGCTCTGCACTGCCCATTCCATAAATCAAAAAGTTATCTCTAATCTGATATTCATTTTCTCCGTCACCAAACCCTGCGGTCAGTTCCCCATCCGCATCATATAGATTAACTCGGTTTATGGACTCCACAACCCATTCTTTGTAATCCAAAGATTTATAAGTCGCCGGTATTTCTTCCGGATCGGCCGATTCGCCTGGATACAGCCCCCTTTCAATCGGGAAAAGGTCCTCCGCTGGATAGACACCACCATATCCAAGCGACACATATTTAAAGGTGCCTGTCCGGTCAAAACTGCCAAACACCCCATTTATCTCACAGATGGATTCTATTACTTTCCTTCCGTTTATGGTCGGGTCCGTATTTGACTGCGTTACAGTCATCGTGTCATTAATCAAGGTCACAGTATCATATGGGAATCCAAAGTAGTTTAAAAAGCTATTTCGGAATTCACGCATGGACAAAGGGAAAGAAAGATTCTTGTACCAGATAGAAACATCGGTATCAAACTCCTTCATACGGTCATAGGCAATGATTTTCTTGAATCGTTTATCCTTTTGAATCACTACATCATCCACTTTATAGATACCGAAAGCCAGCTTGTAATCCGCAATGATAAGCTCGGCCGTGAACCAATGATTCTTGATATCTTCTGCGACATCCGCAACCGTGATTTCAAACTTTGCCGCTTCGCAGGCGCCGAAACGCAGATAGTCATCACTGCAAAGACTTTCCTCGAGTGTAAGGCTCTCGGTTACAATCTGGTCGTCATTAATCACCAGCCAGGACTCCCCCAGGTTGGCCGGGTACAGTTCCGGGTCCGGAAACAATGTTTCAGCAGGGTACAACGAATCAATCGAATCATCATAAAAAGAAAGCCGCAGGTGACGTTCGGTCTCTGCGGTGAGATTATCTCGCTTTATTAAGTTTTTAATTTCAACCGGTATATCCAGTGCCATAGACTGTACCTCCTTAATATTCAATCAGCGCAATACGCAAGCTGTTATATTCAATATCATTTCCCTGTATCCGGTATATTTTAAAGGCTATATCCGGCACATAAAACGTTCCGGTCGCGTAGGCATTCAGTTCATCATTCCAATACTTTACGCTCATCTTGTCTCTACTCAAAAAGTACGACTGGAACTCTGTTTTATCAGCCAGATGCATCCGAATTGTCTCAAATTCCACCTTGCTCCGCTTGTGGGGCAGGATATTGCGATGCAGCATCCCAGTCGCATCCACGTAGGAATCCGCGTCCTGTCGCTGGTTTGGTGTGGACTGGTAGCTGTCCAGCTTAATGTAGCGGTTCGGCAGCGTCCGTCCATTAATTTGTAATAGATATCCTTGAAACGCCATAGGACACACCTCCTTGTCACGTTAAAAGCACCAGGATTGCTCCCGGTGCTTCGTACTATACTTTAAATTTCTTTCCACATTTCAAACAAGTTACTTCAATCTTCTTCGAACCAGCGCTGCCTATCAGCAGGCCGGGAACCAGCCCGAAAGCCAGCGTGCCGACGGTAGCCCGCCCTACGCCGAAGCCTTTCTTATTGGCTGATAGGGACGTTGAACCGCAACGGGGACAATGGGCCTGATTGTCCTCTTTTTTCTCTATTGTCGCTTTGTTATTTCCTTTAAACTCGTTTTTGCTTTCAATTTTAATCTTCTCATATGGAATCTTGTATCCGACTGCTCCCGAAATGCTCTTTTGAAGCAGGCAAATAGATTTTTCACACATTAAAGAATAAAGCTTTCTTAATTCATCGCAATAGTCATCGTCAAATGAAAGCGCGAATATTTGTGGTTTTTTCATATGACGATTTCCTATTACCATAGTAATACCGGCCTCGTTGGTATCCTCCCAATAAAGCAACATATAATTCTCAATTTTTTCATATGGGCAATATCCAAAATTACGTTTATCTCGAAGTTCAAGGTTACCATATTTATAAATAATTGAATCACCATCTGCAAACTCTATACGTAGTTCATCCATATTTTTTCCTCCCATCGTTAAAATAAGTATATCAAATGAGAGGAAAAAAGTTAATAGTAATTATACAAGCACAGGATTTCTCCCGGATATTTTAGTTTTCTCCTTTATTCCCTTTATTGCCATATTGGTAATATCCCCTTTATCAATGACGGGTTTATCAGCAATTTCGCGTAATAACTCATTTTGCTGTATCATGACAGTAATAAGGTCTTTATTTCCCTTTTCTACAGCAGAGGCGATTCCTGATGTAATCTGGTCATTGTTTGCAACAGCGGTTCTTCCATTCGAAAATTGACCAACCAACTCGTTATGGTTTGCCATAAACAGACCGTCTTCCGGAAATCCTCCTGTTGCAAAGCGAGGAATTGATGGTATACGCATTAACTGCACATTTCCAGACGGGACTATCTCCTTCCCAGCAATTTCAAAGGCATCCCAACTGATGTTTAATTTCTCGTTCATCCACCCAATAAATCGATTTAGTACGTCAATTGCATTATTCGCCGCTGATTTGAATGTATCTTTAAATACTCCGGGAATGGAAGATAATAATCCCATCCACTTATCTACAGTAAACCACGGAGCAATACGAGAATCATACCATTCGTTTAATAAATCTGTCCATTCAGAGAAGCACTCCTTGAAGCCAACAATAATTCCCTCCAAGATATACTGCCCGTATGGCTTCATTGCTGTTGATGGGCTATGGATTCCGAAAACGGAACATATCCCGTCAACTATCCAGTCAAACAAATCAGCAATCGGTTCTCCCAAAGCTACTATTCCGGCAGTTAGGCCAGCCGCTATTCCAGCAATTATATTCGAACCAAACTCCAAGAAATTATCAGCGTCGAAAGCTGCTCTAAAAAATTCTTTGGCCTTTTCAAGCAGGGAATTAGAAAAGTCAAAATTGAATATCTTCTCCCCTATCAGATTCCAAAATTTTGTAATCCATTCTCCGCCCTGCAATGTGTCAATAAAGACTCCAATAAGAGCGCCTATCAGCGCACCGATGGGGCCTCCGAATATGGCTCCGATACCTCCGCTGACTACAACAAGCAGTCCTTCGCCCATTGCGTTTAGAACGCTTTCCCCAAAGTTCTCTCGGATGAAGTTATCAATTTGCTCCACTATCCAACTTCCAAAAACTTCAAATGCACCGCCTAGCCATTTCCCAGAGCCAATGACCAAAGCTATATTTTTGATTTGCTCAAAAAATGCGGCCAATTTAGGAAAACAGAGCGCGAACGCTTCTCCAAGTGTACCAGCGCCACCAGCAACAAGTGATATCATTTCGATAACATTCTTCAAAAATCCTACTATTTTCAGTCCTGAAATGAATTTGATAAAAGCCTTGATCTTCTTAATCGTCCCACTAGCCAGTTTAAACCCTAAAATCGCTGCAACAATAGCACCTAGCCCGTATCCTATCTTTTCCGCCTGCTCTGGACTAATCTTATTTAATGCATCCGCAATCCCATTCAGGGCCCCCGGCACCACTGCATTAATAAAATCAGCACCAATATCCAGCAGATCGTGGAAAAAATCCAGTAGCCCAGTACCCACGGCCTCGGCAAACGGTTCCAGTGCCTTCCAAAATTCTTTCAGCGCCGCATTTATCGTCGGCCAGTCCACTTTCAACAGGAAGTTATTCACTGCATCTGCCAGCATCGGAATCCCGGTTCCCAGCACCCAGTTTCCCAATGGCTTCAAAAATTCGTTCCAAAAGTCTTTCAACCCCGTCCAGACAAAGTTGCCAAGCCTTGACAGACCTTCGTCCCAGAGACGCTTGAGTGCTTCCCTGGCCGGCTCCGCGGCTCTTTTCAGCTCTTCCAGCATTTCCTTGATTTTTTGGGCCGCTTCCTCAATTGCCGGGTTCACTGTCACATCACCAAACAGTTCTCCTCCCATATTGCCGAAGTCTAGGGTGCCTCCGCCGACCACGTTACTATCTGCAGCCACCGGGTTCTGGTTCACAATATTCAATTCATCGAACGCCGCCAGGGACTTCGTCGCTTTCTTCGCTGACTCTGCCACATTTTCCATATTGTCTGCCAGCGTTCCGGATGATCCAGCCGCCCCGGCCATCGCATCCGCAGCCCCAGATATCCCGCCATCAGACTTTTTCCCGAACAACGCCTCGGTGAAGCTCTTGAAGTAACCGGCAAACGTCTGCATTTTGGCCATCAGTTCATTGATTACCTTGACCACAGGAGTAAGGGCGTTAATTAATCCCTGCCCGATAGTAGCCCGCAGGCTGTCAAACTGGAGCTTGAGCACACGCACCTGGTTTGCCCAGGAATCAGCCGTCCGGGCAAAGTCCCCGGAGGCATCCGCCAAAGAGGACATGACAAACTGATAACGCAGCATTACCTTTTCCTGCTCCGTCATCTTTGCCGTGGTCTTTCCAAAGCCGTTATTTAAGGCGTACTGGTCAAGAGCTGTCTGCGTCATTACAACGCCTAAATCCTTTAAGCTTTCTGTCTCACCCGTAAAGATACTCTTGAGTTTTGTGTACGCTTCATCTTGCGACAGATTGTAGAAGGAGGCCACGTCTCCCGTTAATCCGGTGATGGTCTTCGACATTTCAAGTCCGACCTGCCCGGTGATTCCGAATGCCTTCGCCATCGCACCGTAAGTTCCCATGTATTTCTTCGCCATCGTTTCCGACAGCCCGAACTGGGTAATGGCATCTTTCGCAAAAGCGTCCACGCTGGCCGACATTTCTCCAAAAGTGACGTCCACGACGTTCTGGACCTCCGCCAGGTCGGAACCAAGCTCGGTACAGGACTTCCCAAATGCAACAATCGCGCCGACACTCAGTACCGACGCAACTGTTTTTGCCATCCTCTTAAAGGAGTTCGACATCCGGGCCGTCTGACGCTCCACATGCGAAGTCGTCTGCGATGTCATCCTCTTCACTTTTTCCAGTTCATCCCGGTATGGTTTTGTGTATGCCTCTATAATTACCTGGAGCTTTTCCAGCGTCATTCCTTCCGTGTCCCGTCACCTCCTTCTATGTTCCCTGCGTCTCTCCGTAGCTGATTATGCCGCTTTGCATAGGCATACCTGGCTTCCCTGGCCGATTCAACCAGTTCTGCCTTCTGTGCTGTCTCATAACTCTCTTTTTCTTGCTTAAAAAGCTCTGGATAAGAATCCCAGGGATGCGGTATCTTGACCTCGTCCTTATCATCAAACAGCTTGCTTACGTAAATCCCAATTAACCCGGCCAGCTCATAACAAATAGAGATACGTTCCCTGGCCTCCCGGACTTTTACACGGTGGACACTCTCCAGCCGGTCCCTTACCTCTTGCAGAGAACACGTCCAGAAGACTTCTGGCATAGTCCCTGCATCCAAAGCCGCCGAATAGAGGTCGCCTATCAAATCCGAAAACGTTACATAAGCTCCTTGACGTCCTCCATCTTCTCTGTCAGATCCTCCTGCTGATTCTCTGTAAAAAAACCGCTCACCATCAGGATCTGCATGATAACGTCAGAAAAAAGTGTAAGCTGCGTACCGCCATTCTCCACATATTTATCAAATGCAGACTGAACATCCTTATACTTTATTCCATGTTCCCAGGGCGTCATGGCCGCCTGCAGAACCGTCAGCATGATTCCCAAGGCCGGCATGCCTCCGCTGCTCTGCAGCAGCAAGGTCAGAAGATTACAACGGTACTTCTCTTCCAGCTTGCAGATCTGCTCGGTGGTCAGTTTCAGGCGGTATTCCCGTTCTCCCACATTCCAATAGGCAAACGGCTTTCTCTTCTTTTCCGGCATCATTACGATTTTTTCTTCCGCCTTTTCCTTCTCGGCATTCAGTTCCTCGTCCATTCCAAATGTTCCCATTGTTTTTTTCTCCTTATACACTTGCTGATGTCGGGTCTGCTACAACAATGTCACTCTGTACCGACATAGTCAGATTAAACTCAATAACTCCATTTACTCCGCCGCCGGTACGTTTTACAGATACCTGGGCGTCATACTCCGTTTTCGTTCCATCAATCAAAGTCTCCTGAAAAGACAGCACCTCGCCGCTCTCCTGTGCCTTTCGCATCACCCGGTAAGGACTGTTTGCGGATGTGTTGTCATACTTAAACTTATATGTCATCTCGCCGGCGTCGCCGATTCCGTTCTCATACTGCTTATTCTTGTCCGTCAGGCAGGTGTTCTCTACCTTCTCCGGCTCAATACCCATCTCCGGGATTTCCTTCAAACCCGGGAGGTCTGTATAACTGCTTCCACCGGATTTCTTATATCCCAGCTTTGCTCCATTCGCTAACATTCAATCGCTCCTTTCTTATATGCTGTGGTAGACCTGCCGGGTCTCCACGTCAATCACCATCTCATAACGCAGCTGCTTGTGCTTGTGGCCGCTTGGGTCGTCCACATCCATGCACTGGGTCCGCAAAAGTCCCAAAGCCGATACTGCTTTATCTGCTTTTACGGCAGCCTCTGATGTGTTGCGGCTGTCCCAGAGGTCGATCCGGTACCGGACATAGGCCTTCTGCTCTTTCATGTCCGTATACTCGACCACCTTGTTTTCCTCCTCCGCGTACTGCACTGCGGGGAGCGTTCCCCAGTCCCTCGGATAAGCATCGGAGACATTCTCAAATACCGCCGTTAGGGCTCGATATACTTCATCCTTTACATCAACCATTCTTTATCACCTTTCTGATTTGCTTTTGCAGCTCTTCCTCGATGCCACGCTGTATATTCTTCTCGTTTGATTTCAGTGCCGGGTACAGGAAGGGCTGTGCCGGCTGCCCGTGGGTCTGGTAGAAGGTACCGTTCTCGGTCTCGATTTTAAAAAAGTGATATTGTTCCGCATCCTTTTTGTCAATCATGCTTTCGTGAATCCACCAGGGGTTCTGACTGTATGCGGGCGTCACCTCCGGGGATATTCCCACATGGTTCTGCTCTCCCACAGGGCCAGTTCCGAACTCCACATAGGCTGCATATTTCTTATTCGTATAAACCGTTCCTATTACGCGGCCGGCTTCTGTCTCGACGCTGGTTTTAATGCTGTTTCTCAGTTCCCCCTGATTGACGCTACATAGCAGTTTTGCCGTAGCCTGTACTTTCTTTGTCTGCTTCCCGATAGCCTTTGACAAGCCTTCCTCGGCCGACATACCAAGCCGATCCAGTTTTGCCAACAAACTTCCCATTCCCTCCACTTTACTCACAGTTTTTCCACCTCCAGTGTCAAAAAACGATGAGGGTAAATCGCAATGATTTTATAATCCGGCTCCGCATCCGGAGAGACAAACAGGCAGAGCCCGTCACCAGCGCAAAAGAGCGGTCCTCCCTCTATCTGATATCCAACTCGGCGGGCGCCTGCTGAGACTTCTGTATAATCGCCTTCCATTCGCAGATTCCGGATGCCCGGCAGCCTCTGTCCATACATCTCTGCCTGTATTTTCCCGCCGGCCGCCCACTCCTCAGTCTGAAAAGGTGTTGCCGGGCCAAACTCAATGTAAGAGCTGCCTTCTTTATCTTTCTTCGGTACCGCCTGGCGGTGATAGCATATTTTTAATCTGCTCCGTTTTAGCCTCATAGGCCCGTCCTCCTACCTTTATCAACCGATATCGGTCTAGTACGTCATAAATCTGTTTCGGCGCTGTATCAAAGCTATAGCTCTCCCCGGCGCCGCTCCGGCTGCTCTCTCCTTCAGTACCCATCCGGTTGTAGGCGATGACAGCCAATTCCCGGACAGTCCTGTTTAAGGCAGGCGGCAGCTCCGTCCGGTTGGTATATGATAATACAAACTCTGTCGCATCTGACAACAAAAGAGAGAGCAGATTTTCATTGCTCCCTCCTGTCATTAATTTCAATTTATCAAGTTCTGTTATCAATCAGACCACATCCTTTAAGACTGCCAGTAATTCGTCCTTTGTCAGCGAAGCAGCACCTTCAATACCCTTTTCTTTCGCCAGGGCTTTTAATTCATCGGCCTTCAGCTTTTCCAGTTCCGGTTTTACCTCCTCTTTCGCTTCACTTCCGGCCGCTCCCAAAGGCACATACCCCGCCGTCTCCAACTTCCGGATTTGTGCTTCGCTCTCTGCAATCCGTTCTACATTATCCTTTATTAACCTCATCCGTTACCTCCTTACGCAGACGGCGCCGCATCTTTGATATTCAAGTAAATGCTGTCAAGCTTGTTATCCAGTACCCAGATATCATGGAACCGGCGGTAATCCATCTGCCATGCATTCAGTTTCTGGTTGATGGTAGGGTCGAAGATACGCATGATATCCTGCTTAGTGACTGCAATGGGTGTTGCGCGCGGGCAGACGAAAAAGTTGATATCCTTCGCCGTGGTGCCTTTCACATAGCCGCCCTGCTCCTGACCAGAAGTCTTACCGTCATAAATAGTAATTGCTGTGTACATGCGGTTAGAAGGTGTGGAGATAATCGGCACACCATCAACAGAAGGAACGGCAGTATCAATGCCTCCCTTTGAGAATGTGGTATTCGTAATCTTTCCGGACAGTTCCATCTCCAGTTCCATGATCATGTCGGGTGTAGCATGGATAACCAACGGGCCGTTATACAGTTCACGAATTGCCTTGATTCCTTCCTTGATTTTCCGGAGGGCCGAAGTCCCAGTCGCTCCCGGTGTATATCCATAGGATACCATTCCGGCCTTCTTCGCCGCGATCGTCTCTGCTGCAATCTTGCTAATGCGATACGCATCAATCTCCGGCACTACAAACATGCGCTGGAACTCACCCATGACGGCCGCCGCAGTGGTGACGAAGTTGTTCTCGTTGATATCAACGGGATCAAGCTGAAACTTACGACCTCTATCCTGCGTCATTTTACGGGTCTCGTATTCCAGGGTAACGCCGCCCTGCTGGTATCCATTGTCCCGGTCATAGTCCCCAAGGCCCTGAACGGACATCTTCGGGATTTTCACCTCGGCGCCTCCATTATAGATAACCTGTCCGGCGTTTGCATCCATCCAACCTGTGACCGCCTCTTTAATTGCGACCTTATCCAGCGTGTTCTGGAAAAGTGTTGCTGTTGCTAATGTATTAATAGCCATATTTTCTTTCCATCCTTTCTTAAATTCCCATCATCAGAGATTCCACCTGCTTTGCCAGGTCTTCCTCTCCTCCTGGTGCTTTCTTCGGCGGCGTACCGCCCTTCAATTTCTCTTCCACAGAAGCCTGTACTGCCTCCTGGAAGGCCTTTTCTACCGCGTCAATGGATTTACTACAGGAATCTGCATCGGCGTAATTCAGTACCTCAGCCAGTCCCACAGGCAGCTTCTTTTCGGCCAGCGTGTTCTTTGCCTCGGCCATCAACTCTCGGCGGGTAATCGCCGCCTCTTTGTCAGCCAGTTCCTTTTCTTTTTTCTGATACAGATACTGCGCCTTTTCCTCTTTATTCATTTTTGCCAGTTTGTCAGCTTCCGACAACTTGTCATCCATCAGGAGTTCCCACTTTTCTTTAGCCGTTCCAATGGCTTTCTGCACCCGGCGGTCAAACTCCGCCTGATAATCCTTGTTCTTCAGGATATCGTCAAAACTCTGCGGGGCAGGCTCCGGTTTTGGTTCCGTTGTCGGCTCCGATGCAGGAGTCGGTTCTGGTTCTGGCCCCGGATCCGCAAATAACTGCAAATTCATTGGTATTGATTTCCGTTTTAAATATTCTTTTCCCATGTCTCTTCCTTTCTGCCCCAGCCCGTTCTTCGCCCAGACTGTTGCCCTAGTTTTTCGTCATTCCGGACATAAAAATAAGACGCATCACCCGGCGCCTCAAAGGGAGATAAGTGGATCACCTCCAACCTGTTGCGATATCGCAACAACTGAAAATACCACCAGCCATTTCGACTGATGGTATTACCCTTCACTATACGGACATTTCCTACAGATTTCCCTGGCAGACTCAATATCTTCCAGTTCTGCTAGCTCCTTCGTAGATGATATCTTAAAGAAACGATGCAGACACATCATGGAATCGTAACACAGGTCCGCACAAATCACCTTTTTGTAAGCTGGACAGTAATGATCTGCTTCATAATCCAGATCGCTATTTGACATATTTCTTTATCACCTCCAAAATCGTTTCTGTGTCACTGTCAAAGTCTTCCTTTTTCCAAGCTGTCTTGTATATCCAATCATCTCCTGACTTCGTAATAACACAAACTCCGTCATGACCATAAAAAACCTGACGTCTTCCGCCCCACTGAACCATCATAATCTCTGCCTGGTTCATGTAACCTCGAATCTCATCGTCTGCAATATGTCTTTCGACCATTCGATGCATAATGTGATAGGGATCGTGTTTGCCTTCTGGTAAAATATATGCCTGTTTCTGAACAGGCGGGAGAACTACTGCCTTTGTTAATCCTAACCGTTTCAATTCTTCCCCAATATCGTAATATCGCTTGTCACTTGTCGGATATTTTTCCAGATAATCCTTCAGGCTCTTTATGTATTCCCACTTCTCACCATCAGTATACTTCACTTTCTGGAAGGAATCCAGCGTTTCAGGGGCATTCTTGCCTAAAATTTTTCTGTACTTTTCAAATTGTTTCTTGTCTGAAGAACGGTTCCGGAGCATCTTCTCGTTGGCCTCCGCCTCTGGCCGCCCTTTGACATTTTTCTTGTACCATTGTTCATAGGTCATATTGGCCGGCACCGTGTTTGTCTTCCCGGTCACGGGGTTCCGTGCCCGGCGCTGCATCTGTGACAGTTCCTCATCCGAGATGTTACAAATCGTCGTTGACCGACACCACGGATGCATGGGCGGGCAGTTTTTCCCCGGCTGCTGCTCGGATACCGGGAAGCGCTTTCTGTCCAGCTTCCGACATGATTTTGAGGTTTTTAAATCCAAAGTAGCTACAAAGACATACGTCTCAATCCCGCACTCCTCATAGGACTGCATCTCCATCTGGTTGGCCAGGTTACAGGATTCCGTCCGAACCAGGCGCCTGGCGTTACTGGCCCCCTGGGCAAATTTGTTGGCGATAATTTCCGCCACCTCCCTATCTGTCCTGCCAGTAACCAGGTTGACCAGCAGTTCCTCTTTCAAGTCCTGGGCCAAGGCCTGCGTATTGTGCCAGATACGGGTGGAGTAGTTGGCTCCTGACCACTTGCTGTTGATAACCTTGTCTATCGCTTTCGGATCCACCAGACCGAACGAAAAGCCGAGCCCCGTTCGTTGCTGGACATCAAAAATGGACCGGTAATAAGCCTCGTTGGCCAGGTCCACGTAATGGCTGGTATTCTTCGCCTTCTCCTGCTGATAGACGGTTTGCATGGTCAGGTCAAGTTGGTTCTGCAGCTGCTGGAGCCGTTCCAGTCGTGCTTGATACGCTGGACTCTCCAACTCTGCCAGAATATCCTTCTGGACGCCGTCACCGGCCCGCAGCGCTGCTTTTAACTCGTCAAGGGAGGTTTTATCATTCAGGCTATTCAATAGCCTGTACGCATCGGCCTCGGACAGATGATGCTTTCTGCGGTACCGCTCGAAAATCTGATCCATCTCATGACTGATATATCCAGAGGATTTCTGATAGAGCTTCGCAATCTCATCGGCGGTATCCTCGGCCTTCGCCATGTACTGAAACATTTCCTGCGCCTTGCGCTTCTCCCAGTATGAGTATGATGCGCTACTCATCTATCTCGTCCTCGGCATCCGGCGGTGTGTTGCTGCCCAGGCCGAACATGGCCTGCTGCTGTTTCACCGCCTCCTCTGCCTCCTTCTCGACAGCCTTGACCTCCCCGTCCACATCCTCAATGAACGGGACCTGGGAGAGCAGCGTCTTCTTGCTGACCTTCCCCCAAAGATTTGCTACCAGCTGACTGATTTCCAGCAGATTCTTCGGCAGCGCACGACTGAAGGTCGGCGTAATCCCGGAGATGTCCACATTAATCGCACGGCTCTTATTCAACCAGCCGGCAAACAAGCGGAGGCGTTTCCGCAGCCCTTTCTTGTAATACCGCGTCTTGATTTTCGTGATATTTTCCATTCCGAGGAGTTTGAATTCCATCGCCACACCGGAGACATTCCCACCGAAGGATTCATCGGTCATGCAGGGGATGTGTGAAAACTTATGGATATCCTGTTCAACCGCTTTTTTCAACACCTCCACCCCCTGTTCGTCAAAGGTACGGGTAAGATACTCTGCTTTGGAATCCTTGGGCAGCTCCAGGAGCTTATCGTCCTTGACCCTATCCTTTGCTGTCTTTCCATCCTCATCTGTCGCATCCGGATCTCCCAGCATAGCTCCGTAAATTGCCAGAATCGCATCAATAAACTGCTCCTTGTCCGTGATGCGGTCGCTCATCAGTGCGTTATAAGCATCAATCAGCGGTACCTGCAGCTCAAAATCTCCGATGGCCAGTTTGTTATTCAGATATTCCACCACCGGTATCTCATCAAAATAATGCGGTACTGGCTCCTCCATAAGCGCTTGCGGGCCGTCGATATCCTGGATGTTCAGCACATACTTGTAGTGTTCGGTCAGAATCGTCGCCACATAGACCGGCTGGCGTTTATTACTGTCATCTTTACGTGTGTAATAATAAACTGCAAACAGTTCCCGCTGCTCGATCGTATCGTCGTAGACCATGAAGGTATTCTCCGGGGACAGGTTCTTGATGGTCAAGTCTGTCTCACCCTCCATCGGATAGATATACTCGTAGGTTCGGCCATATACGGACAGGTCTAGGCCATTATCACCATCGGCCTCATCAGCTCCCGCTGTCTCAAAAGCCTCTAACAGCGGTTTGATATCCGCTTCGCTTTTGTAAGAGATTGGGTTGCCAATAAAATAGGCGCTGGCTGTGTCGCTGATGTCCTTTGCATGGTTGCAAACCAGCTTGTTTTTACGGCTTTCCGCGAGAATTTTATGTTTCCCTTCATAATACTGCTTGAGCTGTGCAAGATGGACTGCCTGTTTTCGATGTTTCAGAATAAGTGTGCGGATCGCCTGCTTGTCCGGGTTCGTCTCGTCCCAGTTCTCCCGGGGCAATGTGTATATGTACATGCCTTACCACCTCCTAATGTAAACCATAATCGGATTTTTTCCTGACCTTAGCCTTCCGGCTTGTCATCACATCCTCCAGCGCATACCTTACCGCGTCAATAGTGTGATTGTCCTTGTCCGGGTAACTGCCTTTAAAGTTACCGTTCTTGTCCTGCTCCAACTCATACCCGGTGAACTCCCTGGCCGCATTCGGGCAGCGCTGCTGGTCAATGATAATTTCGTTCACTTCGTCAGCAAGGAACTCCATGCCAAAGTCCACAGACCCCGGCCCTTTCCTGGCACCCACGACTCGAAGTCCCAGCTCATTCAGGGCATCTATGGCCCGCGGGTCCTCGCTGTCCGCCGTCACTACTCTATTGAGTGGATTGTACGACCGGATCTTTCCAGCCAGCCGGGTATTCCCCATCCGAGTTCCGTACACTTCGCCAAACAGGAAAAGACGCTTCCGCGTCCTGTCATAATGCATTTTTTCATATGCTGCCGGATCAGCGCCGAAACCAAAATCCAACCCCTGATAAATCCGGTCAAACCGTGCCATTTCTTCCTCTGTGATGGGTCTGACTGTCACATTTTCAAATACCTGGCCGCCGGTCCCTGTGGCAATTCCAAGATATTCATGCTCATAGGCCTTTGGCTTTGTCTCTTTGAGCGATTCTGCCTCAACGAAGAACTGTTCACCTAACCACTCTGGCGGAACCGTCCTGTAATCGCTATGATGAACAACGGTATCGTCCCGGCTCTGGAGGATATCCTGATTTACCCAATTGTTCATGGACTTCGGCGGGTTCCAAGAATAAAAAACAAAATACTCCGAACCACCACGCATCAGCGACTGGAGTATTGTTCGTTCTTCCTCCTCTCCATCAAATTCCGCGCGCTCCTCGAACCAGATGTACTTAAAATAGCCGTTTGCCAGCTTCACTGATTTGATTTTCTGTGGGTCATCTGCTCCACGGAAGATAATTCTGTTGCCAAAAGGTGTATAAGTCAGTCCCAATGGGGAATAGCGTATCTTCCACTTACTATCCACCCCCAGAACATTAATTGCCCAGATAAGCTGCTGGAAGACTGACTCATCCAGGAAACGGCCCACCTTGCGCATTGCAATCGCATTAGCCTGCGGATCCTGCATCATCCCTAAGATGATTTCCAGGCTGACAAATGACGATTTTGTGGATCCACGCCCGCCAGCAAGTTTGTAATGTGTATGCCTATGCTCAAGAATATCCCAGTGTAGGCCATAGAAGGATGGAGCTATCAGGCCAGATAACTTAACTTGTGTCTGGTTTGGGGATGTCATTAACAATGGTCACCCCTCCTATCTGTCCACTGTGCTCAATGTCTTGTTTGTCTCGCCATCGGTCCGGACGCCGGTTCTTCAGCCAGAAGATCTGCGCTGTAGTGTCCGGAACTACTTCTTTGATTGTTGTAGTGGTTCTTACTCCTTCGGCTGTCCTTTCCTTTTTGGTTTCGGTATAGGTATAACCCAGCGCCCGTTTCAGGAGAGCGTTCTCCACTTGAACGTCAACAACCTCTTTGCCCTTTTTTAGGGCCTCTGAAACCTCTGGATACCGCTTTTTCCAGTCATACAGCGTGGCCGTGGCTATTCCGGCATTCGCGGCGATTTGCTCATCGTTTAGACCATCCCGCGCCCAGGCCTCCAGCTTCAGCAAGCCTTCCGGCGTTATCCAGTTTTCATATTTTGCCATCAGGCCCACCTCCTATCTGGGTATAGAAAAACACCTGATTACTCAGATGTTTTATCAAACTTATATTCGTTATCAAACTCTGCTTTAGTAAAAATCCCTTCCCATGTTCTATCTATCGTATATCTTAAAATATATGTATCTGCAAAAGGTATTTCGCTTAATGCCATATGCTTTTTATTTATTTGATATACAAAATATCTAAATGTATATAGGACAATTTTATTTTCCCAGTATTTATTATAATTTGCTTGCTGTGTTTCTAATTGTTTTTGATATTTTTTGTCTAAAATCACATAATCTAAGTCACACCATCGATGGCAAAACGAACTCGTCTTTTCATCCATTAAGATAGGTAGTGTCGTAGCTTCACTCTCGCACCAATGAACGAATTCTAATGATGGGTTATGCTTTAAACAATTGTTTACGAATCTTAATCCAGAGACAATATTCTTCTCTACAACATCATATCTTTCTCCTGGTATTCGATCATAACAATCCACTATTCTATGTACCATATCTGATACATAATAATACGCTTCCTTTTTATCTTCATCTTTTAGCATTCTAAGATTATACTCTGTTTCGAGAAAAGACTTATTTAAACAATAAACTAATGTTTCAGTATTTTTTAATTCGTTCATCAGTTCTCCTCCTCAGTTTTCTTCTATCATACTGCAAACTCAGGCAAAAGGAAAGCCCTCCCCCCATTGGTGGGATGCTCCACATGTGCCGGTTGCCCGGCAAATCGGCCACCAGGCTGTTACACACTGGTAGCCGTTATCCGATGGAGGGGAGCCGCTGGCTTTAAGGCCTTTGGCTTCATAGTACACTATAGCATTTAGAAAACGGAAAAACAGGAAAAAGCGGAAATTTTTACGATACTTTCATGAAATTCTCAAATTCCTTCCGTATTCCATCTGGTGTTGCCTTCCTCCCCATCCTTACAGCTACCTCTCCCCACGTCAATTCTTCGAAGAACTTCATCCGAATAATTCTCTGCAACCGCTGCGGAACCGTATTCAACCACGCCTCGACCCGTACCTTAATCTCTGCTGCAGCTGCCCTTCGTTCCTCCAATAGCTCTTCTTCGTCATCCAGCAGGCTCGGTGTTCTCACCGTTGCATATGCCAGCCCCTCTATGTGGTAACTCTGAGCCGCATACGGGAACTCATGCATGGAGCCTTTGACGGAATCCTGAAGAATTACCTTGCGCCGTTGCCTCAACTTTTGAATCTCTCGCTCTGTCTCCTTGATTAACTCACAGGCATCTATGTACTGACTAAGAATCTCCTTTTCCAACGGCATCACCTCCCTTTTCACCCTCTTGGCTTATATACCCGGTCGCTGGCCAGAAACTCCTCCTGCTTTCGCTGCCGGCCAAGCAGCTGCCTAAGCTTATTTAATACCTTCCGGTTCTCCGGCTCCTCGAAGAAGCTCACAACCAGCTCATCCCTCATCACGATATCCTTATTGGCCCGCCGGAGCTTCCGACTGTTGTGCAGCTGAGTCGCTACCCGGTTCCGTCTTTACTACATCAGCAGCACATTTATACTCTGCAGACAGCCGGTCAAGGTAGTTAAGAAACTCTGTCAGCTGCTCCGATGGGCTTGGCTCCTTCTTCATCAGCACCGCCTCCTTAGTCCACCTGAATTTTTAATCCGGTCAAATCTATCAGCTGTTCCTGCAAGTCCTTTAGTTCTGCAGTGCCATCAATCCACGGTTTTATCTCCCGGTCAGCCGCATCCAGCATACGGACAATCCGTTTCTGGCCGAAGCCAAGCTCCTTATGCAGCGCCAGTGCAAAGCAGAGGAACAGTGCTTCCACCTTCTGGTTATCAACCCGCTTCTCGATATTGCGTTCCACTGTATCGGCGATTTCCCGCTTCATCGCCTGAATCCGGTTATCCTTTCCCCGCTTCCGCTCCATTGCTCTGCGCATCGCTCTGTTTCCCATTAATCCACCTCTAAATCCTCATTTAACCTTGTATCCTTCCGGAAGCGTCATCCATGCAACCGGATGAGCGTCTTCCCAATACGGATACATCTCCAGAATCCATCCTTCCTTCGGATCGTATTGTGCCAGTTGACAAGCATCAATAAGCTCTATATTCTTCGCCGGTCTCCCACTCACCTGAACCAGAACTATCTCATCCGGATTCTCCGGCAGCCGTTCGTCCACCGGAATCCACTCTCTTCCCATCGCTTTTATGATTGTACCGGCCTTCAGACTGTAAATTTCCTGCGGCGTCAGCCCGGTATCCTCATACTCCGCCAGCCGGCTGATCAGCTCCTCTTTCTTATTTGGTGACCAGTAACCGGTCTTAATTCCGCTGCTTCTCGGATGTGTCAGACGCTCCATCATTTGATGACCTCCAGTCTGCTAATCGATACCTCATAGGCCGTCCGCTCTTCGACTTCGATTTCGTTCCGTTTCTTCTGGTATTTACGGCTCTGCACCCGGCCTAATAAGATAATGTGTTCTCCGACGTTTAAAGTGGATACGTATGATGCATTTCTTCCCCAGGCAATGCAAGGTATGTAATCCGATTTTCCGTACGGACGATTCACGGCCAGAAGAAGATCCGCGATATCTCTTCCCAGCGGTGTCTTCCGGTAGATTGGTTCTTTGCAGATATAACCATTCAGGAAAATCTGATTGTTGCTTTTCGGATTAGCCAGCTCATCCATAGATTCTATCTCCTGAACAAAAACACTAAGCTCCAACGAGGATTTTTCTCCATCGTGATGGTTATACGACCGGAACTGGCCGGATACCGCTGCCACCCAGCCTCCGTAATCCTGTGTTACGTCCATTAACCGCTCTGACACCATTAATGGGAGGACATCTGTATAACCGCTTAATCTCTTTACCGCCAGATCGCAGAGATAAAATCTCTCGCCGTAAACTTCATGGCTAAACTTAAATCCGGAAACTAATTCTCCGGTTACATTTACTCTGTTATTCTCAATCATTGTTCTTCTCCTTCTTGTTCAGCGGGCACCATCGAGGTGCCGTCTTTACCTTAAGTTCCTTATCATGTCTCCCGCTGCTGCAAATCAGGGAGGTTACCAGGTCATTGGCTTCCGGATGCTCACAATACCATCGTCCGGGCCGACCGTTTCTCGCATAGTGCTTTTTATATTCACAGTCTTTACACTTCATCTGTCTTCCCTTCCATCTTTTTCAGGTAGTTGAACACGGTACCTGGACTGACCTTTAATTCATCTGCTATCTTCCGGCTCGACCACCCGGCATTATGAAGCGCCATCAGCTTCCCGGTATCTATCGGTTTCCGTTTTGGTCCGGCCGTAACAGATTTGTCTTCCAGCTTCTTATCACTCCCGGAAGATTCTGAAATCTCTTTCTCAGCGTCAGAAGAGGTTTCCCGGAAGGCATCCTCAAACTCTTGATTGATAACCGCCGGACTTCTGTCCACCAGGAATCGCGCCTCGTTAAACAGTTTCCGGAACGGAATCACACGTTCCTCATCCTCGTCCATCGGAAGAATCGCCTTGACTTCCTTCCCATCCAGATAAGCCTGTAAAGCTCTTTTTAATTCAACCTCATGCAGCATACCCTATTCCTCCTTTAGCAGTTCACGCATCACTTCCAGTTCACAGAAACAAACATCATCAAATTTCACTCCGTTCCAGCTGCACGTATTACAATCCTTGAATTCGTCCGTACCTACCTTATCTGCCATACGTTCGCACTCCAGGAAATCCTTTTCCATCTGCTCTGTTATCGTCACGGTGATTTTCACATTCTCGTGTGGGCTGATCATTATTTCTTTTGGCATCCCTTTACCCCCTCGAAAATTTTTCTCGCGTCATCCAAAATACCCTGATATCGTTTTTCTGCTCTCTGTGATTCCCGTATTTCTGCCAGAATACCGTGGCAACTCTTTCTGCAGTAAGACACGTTCTTTCTCGCTTCCTCCAGTTTCTCCTTATCCGTTGTATAAGCTGGATAGCAAGGACTTTTCATCTGCTCATAATAGTTCTGCAGAGATGCCAGTTTGTCTTTTTCCCTGGCGTACTCCTCCGCCAAATTCCTCTGCTGCAGATGCTCCCATTCCTTTTGTCCCTGAACCCAGTTGCGTATTTCCGGCACCCATTCTTCTTCGTGTTCGCTTCCACGAAGCATTTTTAACATCTTTCGGATGGAACGTCTTCCCGCTCCCGTCAGGAAAAATTTCATCCGAAACGTTATGTACCCGTTTGGTATTTCAAATCTTAATTCATCCTTCACCCTTAATCCTCCTGATTCTAGCCTTCAGGCTCTCCATCACCCAGTTCTGTACATCATCTTTCCTCTGCAGTGCCTGCATCACATCCTCATCCCTGGTTCCGCTGCAGATTAAGTGGTGGATAATTACCTTCTCTGTCTGTCCCTGCCGGTGAAGACGCTTATTAGCCTGAGTGTATAACTCATAATTCCAGGTAAGGCCAAACCAGATGACATGGTTTCCGCCCTGCTGAAGGTTAAGACCGTAGGCGCTGCTGGCCGGATGCGTCAGGAGAACATCAATCTCTCTGCGATTCCAGTCATCCTCATCCCTGGTGGTTTTTAACTCCCGAACCCTTAATCCAGTCTTTGAAAGAACCGCCAGAAGTCTCTCCCGGTCGTGCCGGTAATTGTAAAACACCAGTACCGGCTTTCCCTGCAGGGATTCCAGAAGTTCCATGAATGCCTCCACCTTGCAGTTGTGGATTTCATGAACATTCTGCTCGTCATCATAAATCGCCCCGTTGGCCAGCTGCAGAAGCTTGTTGCTTAAAGCTGCCGCGCTGGTGACGCTGATTTCCTCCTCTTCCGGAAGCTGCAGTACCATCTGCCTCTCCAGTTCGCAGTAAGCCTTGTTGGCTTTCGCATCCAGTTCCACCGGAATCTCGTGATAGGTGATGTCCGGAAGCTGCAGATAATCCTCTGCTTTCATGCTGATACAGATATCTGATATCCTCTCCAGAATACTCTGCTCTGTCCCCGGCTTTGCCTCGTAGCTATAAACCATGCCGTCGGCTCCTCGCTTGTCCGGTTGGAAATACCGCTCTCGGAACTGGGTGTATCTTTTCCCCAGTCGTTCACCGCCATCCAGCAGGAAAATCTGGCTCCACAAATCCTCCAGTCCATTGGGGGAAGGAGTTCCGGTCAGCTCCACCATCCGGTCGATGTGACCGCCCATGCTGGCCAGTGCCTTAAACCGCTTCGCGCTGTGGCTCTTAAAACTGCTTGACTCATCCACCACCACCATGTCAAACGGCCATGCGTTCCGGTAATAATCCACAAGCCACACCACATTTTCCCGATTGATGATGTAAATGTCCGCCGGTGTGTTTAAGGCCCGGATACGCTTTGCCCGGCTTCCCAGAACAGGGGAAACGCGAAGCATTTTCGTGTGGTCCCACTTGGCAGCCTCCTTGGTCCAGGTTCCTTCTGCCACCTTCTTCGGCGCTATCACCAGCACTCGGCGAACCAGAAACCGGTTATATTTCAGCTCCTTCACGGCCGTCAGTGTAGTCACTGTCTTTCCAAGTCCCATATCAAGAAATAATCCCAGCTTTTTGATCTCGATGATTTTGCTAATGCAATGCTGCTGGTATCCATGTGGCTTGAATATCATCCGGCGTCACCTCTCTTACACTCTTCCAGAAATCTCTTTACTCCCTCTAGTCCATACAGGACTTCCACGCGCTGCCCTAAGCTCATCAGCCGGTCAATCTGTACTGTCTGCAGGGGACTCAGCTTTCCCTTTTCCGTCTTCAGCTCCACGAAGACTGGCGGCCGGTTCGGGAAAATCACAATCCGGTCCGGCACCCCATCGTTGCCTGGGCTTACCCACTTATAGGCCCGGCCGCCCACTTTCCTAACCCCATTTACAAGCACTTTTTCAATGTCCTTCTCCAGCATAAAACTTTCTCCTAACGCACGTAACGCGTTATATTACACAGGCGTGTTAGGCGTCACGTATATCACGTCTATTTTATTTATTTTTATTACTCTCTATAAAAATAGGTAGTAAAGGTAGTTATATAATAGAAAATCCTTATTTTATAATGGTTTTCAGCTCCTACTTTCTATCGCTACTGTTAGACTACTCTGCTACTTTTCTCATCTACTAAAAAAAGTAGTTTCCTACTTTTCTGAGATTCCAGATGTAGCCACGCTAGGTAGCTGTCCTCTGGAAGCCTTTCTGGGAGCCGTACGGCCCAAATTTTCTCGGGGTTTTTATCCGCTCCCATCCCGGTGCATGCGTGAGGATATTATTAATCTCCGTGCTGTCTGACCGCTTTAAATATTTCGGATCTCCACCAAAACACTCTACCCAGATTTCCACCGCGCAGGTTTTTTCCCGGCGCATCAGCTCCACCTCCCCGTGATTTCCTCCGGACAGGAACATCTTCCTTGCGGGAACATCCATCTGTTCCCAGTTTCTGGGAACCCTTTTATCCAAAAAGTCCAGAATCATTCCCTCTTTTCCGGAGGCCTCCCGGTGGCTCTCCTGCTGTTCCATCGCCAGGGACTCAATCTCCTTCGGAAGAAACAGATTTTCCCCCAGGCTCCAGTATAGATAGGCTTCCGCCCAAATCTGGTCACGTTCTGCAGGCAGCTCCTGCCAGATGGATTTTTTCGCCGGGTGCAGACCGACATCCACCGGCCAGAACCGGCGGTTTCCGGTGGTATCCTTTAGGAACTCGCTGTCATTGGACGTGCCGAAGAAAACGCAGCGCCTTGGGTACCGTTCTGTCCGGCGCCCGTAAGCCGCCCGGTAAATATCCTCCCGTTTACTCAAAAACTGCTTTACTGCGGAGGTCTCCTGCTTTGACATGGCTGTCAGCTCCCCGACCTCATTAATCCAGGTTCCCTGGATAAGCTCCGCAGCCTCCTTACCCTCAAAGCTGGTTAAGCTGTCACTGAACCAGTCTCCTCCCAAAATGGCAAGGAAAGTACTCTTTCCGATTCCCTGCGGCCCCGTAAAGATTGGCATATAGTCATATTTGATGCCGCCCACTACCGCCCGGGCTACGGCAGCGCAAAGGCTTTTTCTCATCACAGCCCGGGTGTAGGCCGTATCCTCCGCGCCGAGATAAACACTCAGAAGGGTGTCCACACGCTTCACGCCGTCCCACGTAAGCCCCTGCAGGTACTGCTTCACATCGTTGATCATGTTCTGGCTGCCGACAATGGCCAGCGCGTCATCCAGCTTGTCTCTGGACGTAATTCCATAATAGTTTTCTATGTACCAGAACGCGCCGGCATCGTCCTCATCCTTCCACTGACGCTTCTGCTCCATGGGGCTCCATGGCACCTTTCCCAGCACCAGCCCCCGGTTTCCGAACTCATCCGTAACAATTTTCCCCTTTAAAAGCGAGTCATTCTGCAGAATAAGGATCAGGTTGTTGACCGTCTTTTTATAGTTTCCGTTTCCGTCCGTCGACAGCCGGCTCAGCCATTCAACGTCCATGACATCGGAGCCTGAAGCCTTGACATCAGCTGCGAAGGCTCCTCTTGCTTCCTCATATCGCTCCTTTGCGATTAAATCCGCCACCGGCCCATCAGAGGCCGACAGCCGGCTCATCGCCACAAAGGACGGCAGCTTATTTACCGGAGTCCCCTCTTTCGCCTCGTCGTCCTTGTCCCCGTACATATGCAGCCGGATTAAGTCAAAAGCATTCACCAGCTGCCCGGAACACGGGTCGGTCGCGTGGTGCGAGTAAAGGAACCGGTCGCCGTCATAGACAATCGCTCCGCCGGTTGTGGAGCCGCCAGTATAGGTGTATCGCCCTGATATGGCGGTTTCCTCATACATTCCGGGGATGAACTTATCCATCGCCTGGGTAACCGTGTATGTGCGGCAGAACGCGCCGATAATGCCCCGCTTTGCGGTCGGGTCCTCCTGTTTGGCCAGACGCCGCCGTTCCATGGCATCCGTCCCCGGAACCTGCGGCCACTGGGACACATCCTTCCAGTCCCCATACATCTGCAGCACGCCGCCCAGGCTGCAGAACGGTTTATCATACACGCGGAATACATACTCGCTGTCCGCACTGCAGCTGGCCCAGTACATCATGCGGGAGCCCTCAAACGTGGTTGGGTCACAGAACTCGATACCGATGAGGGATGCCAGTTTCCTTGCCGCCGGCTCATACTCATCTGGTGTGGCCGTACGGTCCAACGGAAGAACGATGCGAAGCCTTGGCGCGTATCCCGTGTGTTTTCTGGTACTGTAGACGGCAGCCGCGCAGCCGAGGCCGTCCACCCGCTTTAAGATATCTTCCGTCCGACCGGCGGGAATATTATCCAAATCCAGGGTAATAAGATCCCTGCCCTCGATATTGGCAGCCTTCCGACGGTCACCTTTAAACGTGCCGCCCACAAACCCGCCGACATCCTTTAATTCATCCTGTCTTGCTTTTGGGAAGGCAAGGTATTCTTCCTGTGTCTCGGTTCCACGGACCGGCGTCTTTAACCGGTCAACGAACTCTGACCACAGAATCGTGCTTTTCGGCCAATGCGTTGCCTTCCGGCTCCCGGCCATGCTGATCTGCAGCTTTCGGTTATTCTGCATATCCTTCCCCTCCTAGTCCTTCATGTAATAACTGCTTTCAAATCCGGCGCCCTTTAAGATAAGCCCCGGCGCCCAGGGAATCGGCTCCGCCATCAGTCCGCAGATATCATCCACGCTGATGTCCATCGGAGCATCTATAATCACTTCGTCGTGCACGTGGAACACTACCTGCAGCCCTCTGTCCGTAATCCGATCCAGCGTTACGGCCAGGCAATCCCTGGCCACGGCCTGCACGATGTTCTCTGTCATTTTGCCTCCATAGGTAGAGGTAACCTCCCACTTCTTTGTTTGCTGCCCGACCGTGTAATAATGGATGGCCAGTTTTCCAAACTGGTTTTCCTTTAAAAACGGCTTTGGGTAGAACAGCTTCCGACCACTGGGCAGCTGCACCGTGAGGAACGTCTGACCATAAACCAGATCCCCCTCCAGCGCAAAAATCAGCCCGTAGATTGCCTGTGGCTGTGCCGTCTGCATGACCGTCAAAGCTGCCTGTTCTACGGCGTACCAGAGGTCACGAATCCGTGGATTTGCCTGCCGCCATCGCTGCACGATGTCCGGAAGCTCTTCCTCCGTCAGTCCCATCTGCAAAGCTCCCATGGCAATCAACGCCGAAGTGCCGCCCTGATAGCCAAGGGCAAGGGTAGCCACTTTTCCTTTTTGCCGAAGAGAGTATTCCGGATTTCCTTTCGCAATCCTCTCCACCGGGACGCCGAACATCTGGGCTGCGGTTGCCTCATAGATTTTCCCATGCGTAGCAAATACCTCGTTGACCCACTGCTCCCCGGCAAGCCAGGCAATCACCCTGGCCTCAATGGCGGAAAAATCAGCTACAACGAATTTATTTCCCTCCGACGGGATGAACGCCGTCCGGATGAGCTGCGACAGCGTATCCGGAACATTCCCGTAAAGAAGCTTCAGGCCATCATAATTCTTAGCTTTAACCAGATTCCTGGCGTAGTCTAGTGTCTTTAAATAGTTCCGAGGGAGGTTCTGCATCTGCACCAGGCGCCCGGCCCACCGGCCTGTCCGGTTAGCTCCGTAATACTGGGTAAGACCTCGCACCCGGTCCCCTTCGCCCCTTGCCGTTTCCATAGCAACGTATTTCTTAATCGAAGTCTTCCCCAGCTGCTGACGGATCTCCAGCATCCGCTGCACGTTCTCCGGGTTCTGCTTCTCCAAAAGCTCAGATACGGTAGATTTTCGGAGGTTATCTGCCTGGGTTCCGTTATCCTCCAGCCAGCGCATCAGCTGAACGGTACTGTTTGGATTATCCACACCGGTAATCTCCATGGCTTCCCTGGTCAGCCGATCCGTGCTGATCTGGTCGATATAAAGCGCTCCTTCAATCAGTCCGGTATCCACACGAACACCAAAGGCATTCATCCTCACATCCATCTGCCACTGGCTCTGTTCTTCCTCCGGCATCGGGAACAGGCTGAGACGTTTTAAAATCTCACGCTCTGTCACGACGTCCTGCCTGCAGTATTCCTTAAACAGATTCCACTTCTCCGGGTCATGCCCCGGCTGGTTCCAGGTACGCCCGCCGTTGGTTTTTGTCGGTTTACAGGGAACGCAGAAATACCGGATAAGCGCCTTTCCCACCGCCATCTTCTGTTTATCCTGCGGGAGTCCGATTGCCTTACCCGTAGCGTCCAGTCCCGCCGTATATCCGCAGTAGAGGCCGTGGGCCATCGTACAGCGCCACTGTTCCAGCGGCGTCTGATATCCGGCCTGATTTAAACAGTACCATTCAAACGCGGCGTTATAGGCGTGTTTCAGCACTCCCGGATCTTCTATCGCACTCAAGATAACAAGGGGGATGGACTCCCCACACGCTAAATCCACAATCTTTACCGGTTCCTCATCCAGCTGATAAGCAAACAGGAGAATCTGAAAGTCCGGAGACTGGGCGTACTTATAAAGCCCGGCTTTTCCAATGTCCACGCTGCTGCGTGTCTCAATATCAATACTCAGATGATGCATTCTCATTTCCTCCCGTAAAAAGGCGGTATTCCCAGCTTCATTCCCGCCTCGCCCCATTGAGCTTTCCTTCTGCCATCTCATCGACTGACTGGGCGTATGATTCTTAATACGGCTTCCCGGTAATTGGATTCACCGCCGGCGCCTGCTGTCCCCATGGCAGCTGTGGTGCCTGTGCCGCTGGTGCTCCATAGCCGTACGTAGCTGCACCTGGGTTGTACCCGGCGGCTCCGGGTGTTGCCTGCTGTGCTCCTCCGTACTGCGGTGTTGCCGGAGCAGCTGCGGCAGGAGATCCAAAGGCCTGTGCTGCAGTCGGCGCACTTCCTCCCAGGGCTTCCCCGTCTCTAAGCTTCTGTACCGGACCAAGACCGCATCCGATTCCCTTCTTTCCTCCAAAGGAATACGGGAAGAAGGTTACATTCACGCGGCCATACATTCCGCTGTAAACCTCCGACTGGTTGATAATAGGATTTCCCATCTTGTCAACGATCTCCGGCGGATAATCTACCTTCGCGCTGGCAGTAAATACCCAGTGACCTTTGCACTCCGGGCCGAAGGCCATACCGTCGGACGGCCTCACACCATCGCCGTCGTATACCGGTGTCGGCACAATAGGCGGGCACTGCCCATTCCACTTATCAGAAATGCCTCTCTGTTTGGCCGCCTCGATGGCGGCGTTGATGCGTCCCATGGTATCGGTGTCCGTCTTCGGTACCAGGACGGTGCAGCTGTATTTCTCTTCCTGCCCCTGCATCGCCGCATACGGCTTAAACAGATGCACATAAGACAGTCTTACTTCTCCGGTTGTTACGTTTGTTATATTCTCCATATCAGTTTTCCTCCTTGAACGCCTCTGCAGCGCTTACTTTATTTGTGATTGCCGGACGCTTGTCCGACTCTTCTACCAACGCCGGTTTTCCAGGGTTCTTTACCACCATGGAACCTACCAGTTCCTCAAATTCTTTCTTTCCTACTGCTTTCTCCACCTGCGCCAGTGTCAACGGCTTCCTCTCCCAAAGGATTTCCTCTGGGATACCGCTGTCCTGCAGCTTGGCAAATGCCGTTTCCATATCAGCCCAGTCTCTGGAGCCGTGGCCTTCCACGGCCTTCCATCCGGGAACCTCTTTCCCGGCCAGACATTCCTTCAGGGCATAATCCTGCAGATCTCCCAGCCACTTCACAACGTCTTTTCCCTGCTTTATGTAGTTTCCGACTTCTTCGTTGCTGATTAATGGCGGAAGTTTCCCATAATCCTGGGAAAACGCCATCTTTACATTGGCCGCCGCCCTCGCCCGGCATTTCGCCCTCGCCCGGCAGAACCGGCAAGCCTTCTCACTGGGGCAGAATTCTCCTTCTCCTTTCATGGCGAGTTCCGCTTTCCCTCTTACATAATTCCCAAAAGCCAGAAGCTCCTCCAGGGAGCACTCCCATTCCGACAACCCGTCGGAAAGCCTCGGCTGTACGATGGACATCCGAATGGTCCGGACCGGATACAGGATTTTGTAGGCCTCATAGGCGCCTAAAGCATACAGGGCAAGCTGCGGATTTCCTTCTGCAGAAACAGGAACACCCTTCCCGTATTTAAAATCAACTACGTGCAGGATGCCTCCGCCAATTAAAATGCAATCCGCCGTTCCAAAGCCGCCCGGAACGTAAACTCCGAAATCCAGCTGTTTCTCAATCGCTACATAAGGAACCGCTTCAAACTTCAAAGCGATCGACTTCACATAATCCAGATATTCCTCTGTATACCCGTTCATTTCATCCTGCCAGAGAGGTTCCTTTTTTAACTTGTTCACTGCCCTGGTAAACTTCGTCTTTCCAAACTCAACAGAATAGAAATAATTCCGGAGTTTTAATTCGCAAAGCTCATGCGCAAGGGTTCCTTCCTTTGCCGCTTCCGACGTTGTATCCGGAAACTGTTCCTCCAGACGGGCGCTTGGTGTACAGGCAAGCCACCGGTGCGCGTTGGAACCGCCCAGCAGGGAATGCGCTCTTTCTTCGTGTCCCATTAAATCTGCGCCCCCATTCCTCTCAGTGCTGTCGCAAAAGTACCATACTGCTGCGGAGGAAGTGCCGGAAGGGAATCCACGCCAAACTGCCGGAGCAGTCCCTGCAGATCATTCTGCCGACCGGCATCCATCAGCGTCATAGCCGCTCTTGCCAGGTCGTCCAATGTGTAGCTGGAAGAAGTTGTCGGTACTGCAGTAACGGGAGCCGGCGGAATCGGAGCCGGCGCCGTCTGCACAGGAGTCGGAGCAATTGGTACTGCAGTGGAAACTACAGGGGACGCTGCTGGCGTGGACGGAGCCACAGGCACTGCTGGAGCGTCCACAGGAGCCGCAGGCGGAACGGGGGCGGGATTCAGCATCGGCGGTGCCGGCGGTACCGGTGCTTTCCCTTCTGCCGGAAAAATTCCAGTCAGGGAACGTGCAAAGTTCATCATGTCATCAAAGTCAACAAAATCAACGTGGATCATAAATCAATACCTCCTAATTTTTCTTTTAAGATTTTCAGTTCCTCTGTGGTAAGGGTAACACCCTTTCCCATCTGGCCGCGGTCCTCACTCCAGGGACGCAAGTCATACTTCGGTGGGTTGCTTCCCCACTTCACCAGATTCAGCTCCTTGTGCCACTTTCCATCGGCCGGAAACTCAATCAAGGTTTCTAAAATGTCACAGCTAAGATCTTTCGCCATCTTCCTTAACCTCCCTCAGATTAAATGTCCGAAGCATGCTCCTCATCAGCTCCACCACCTCATCCGGTGCCGTCCAGTCCTCTCCGACCACCTTGGCCAGAATGAAATCGCCGACAATCGGCTCTCCGTGGAATGAGGTTTCATAGAAATAACATCCCAGCGGATTATTCGGAAGTCCTTTCAGCCTTCCCTCCTCATCCACAATCAGGATAATGCCTGGCCCGAAATAGCTCTCGATCCGGCGTGTGTGCATCGGCTCAAAATGCCCGCTGATGACTCGCTGGATGTCTTTGTAATCATCGAAATTCACATCAACCAGCAAGATTTCGTTGTTTGTGGTAACCTTAATTGTTTTCATCCTTGAAATTCCTCCAAAATTGCCCTATAATAAGGACATACAAAATATTGTTTTAGTACCTGAGCCTTACCGGCGGCCACCGGTGGGCTCTTTTTCCGTTACAATCACCCGCGTCCGGCCGTAGAGATATTCGAACAGTTCCGCTATTTCTACAGTTGTGTACGTCTTATCCGGGTCTGTCCGGGCTTCATAGTCCATCATCCCAGCCGTACGGGCGACGGCAGCTTCAAATTCAACCGAAGGATGTGCTTGTAATAGCGCTAAGGCTTTCATCATTGTCTCACCTCCTTACATCCATCCGGCCGCATGCAAAAACACTCCCGCGGCTACAATCCATCCGTATGTCATCCACACCATCATGCTGGTCATCCGCTCTACCTGCCTGTTTGATTCTGCTTCTCGTGCCTGCTTGACAGCCGCGGGGCCATCGTTATAATGTTTGTGCATTGGTATCACCTCCCCTTGGATCTTTACCTAAATATTTATCAATCAGTTCTTGGGAGATGTAATATGTATAGCGTTCTCCCGTCATTGCTTCCGCAATCCCAATCGGTAGTTTTCCACGCCTCATCAAAACTCTTACTGCAGGTTCCGGTATCCCGAGCTGTTGGCTTGCTGACTTCACAGTTACGCCTAGATTAGATCTTCTCACTTTCTCGCATCCTTTCCTATTTCTTGCTTTTTCATATTCCCTGCCCTATACTGTACTTACAGGCCCCGCCAGGCCGAGTACAAAGGAAAGGGAAATCATAATTTATGTCTAACCTTGACAAATCCTTAGAATCATTAATTGGGTTTCAAAAATCCATTGACCGATTAACAAAAAATCCATTTGAATCATTTTTTAAGGAGCAAGAACGGATGATTAAATCATTCACCACCCTTAATCCACTTATTGAGTCTACAGACGCCATTAGGAAAGCTTTTAATCAGCCAATAATTGATATATCACAAAAACTTTCTGTCATGTACGATGGCATGGCATTGAATTCAATTACCAATATGTTGGCTCAATACTCTACCATGTCAGAACCCTTTCGACAAATCGCTACTCAGTTGGATGGCTCCGCACTTTTAAATCTCCAGAAAACAGTTGCCAATGATTCCTTTCAGCAGCAAATAAACAGCATTCAAAATAGTTTGGCCTCATTTTCTTCTACATTTAATTCAATAGCTATTCACGATAATTATGTTGACATGCCAACCCGTTTGATTCCTGATGATTTTAATTACACCGAAATAGACAGCGGCATTACGCATGAATCTGAAAAAAACTTGCCTGGTTCCACCAATGTTAAGAGGCTATCTATTCCCGATGCCATAACCGTTATATGTAATTTAATCACGCTGTTTTTTACTATAATAACTTTTCTTCAAGCGCAACAATCTTCTATCCAACAACAGGAAAACCACGAAGAACTTGTCCGTTTGGAGCAGCAGCAAATTTCCTTACAGAAAACGGAAAACAAATTGCTACAGGTTCAAATTGATGCAACTGAAAAAAATGCCGAGTATCTTTTAGAGCTTCTTAATCGACTCCAAGAAGCTGACGAAGGTTCTCTTGCAGCTCTTTTTCCAACTGAAGCTGCTCTGTCAGATACTGATTCGAAATCTCAATGTGGCCATTCAAAAGCTGAGCCTGCTGATTCACTAAATCCCATAAAATCTGATGACACTGAGCGTTTTGATGCTGAACACGGTAACTTTGGACCGCACTAAGTATTTGCATAAAGCTAAGTACAAGAATCCACGCTTTCCACGCCGGAATGCGTGGTTTTTTCTCTTTCTCCATCTCACCCTCCTTCTTTTTCTTTTAGTGAATTAAATTCACTATTTGAAGCAAAAAAAATTTCATCCCTTTTGTTTCTTGATAAGTTTAACACTTGCGATAATGCACAGATTTCAGACCCTTTAAAATCTCCTGACTTCATTCGATTATATAAGGTTTCCCTTAAAATTCCAGCCTTTTCTGCAACAGATGTTACTGTCATTCCAGAATCTTCTATGCATTTCTTCAAGGCCATTGTATCCGTCACGCTCTCACCTCCTTGTTGATTTATATTCACTATAGCACCTTAGTGAATTAGTGTCAACACTTTTAAACAATTTTGTTGATTTTTTTTCACACATGTGTTATTATCGACTTATAGAAAGGCGGTGCTTATATGCTTGAATTATATAAGAATATCAAACGATTACGAGAAGAAAAAGGAATGTCACAAGAGACACTTGCAAAACTTACGGGCTATACAGACCGCTCCTCTATCACCAAGATAGAAAAGGGATTAGTTGACTTACAGCAATCAAAAATAGAGTTATTCGCCAAAGCTCTTGGAACCACATCATCCAAATTATTTGGATGGGATAACAACATCGCCCCCATCACCAACGGAACCAAACAAAAGCGCCCAGGCGTCACCATTAATGTTCTTGGCCGAGTAGCCGCCGGAACCCCAATAGAAGCCGTAGAAGATATTATAGACACGGAAGAAATCACGGAGGAAATGGCTTCCACTGGTGAATTCTTTGGATTACAAATTGATGGCGATTCTATGGAACCAAAAATGAGTAAAGGTGATGTGGTCATCGTTCGCCAGCAAGATGATGCCGAATCCGGTGATACTGTTATAGTAACCATCAACGGGACCGATGCCACCTGTAAGCGGATCAGGAAGTACCGTGATGGTATAGAACTCATTTCTACTAACCCTAGTTATGAACCAATGTTTTTTTCGAACAAAGATATTGTGAATAAGCCTGTAAAAATTATTGGTAAGGTTGTTGAGTTAAGATGTAAATTTTAATTACGATTAATATATTCAATGGTTTCTAGAAAAACTCAGGGAGGGCGCCATATGAAATTTGGAATGAGAAAAGTAAGTCCTATGAAATCCTTTAAGGCCAGGACCACCGGCCGGGCCAAAAGGGCTGTCAAGAAAGCGATTATCCCAGGATACGGCATATATTCCAACACGGCGGCTTTTCGCACAGCTCTATATGCTCAAGCTTATGTTTCCTGACCATGATAAATGGAATAATTATTACTTGAACGAGTTTGGAAAATTATTTCGCATATATAAACCTTATATATCAAAAAAGCATTTGGACTTTCCATATAGGTGGAAATCCATGTTGAAAATATAATAAAAGCCCCAGGAGCTGCGAACTCCCAGAGCTTTTCACACAGATTACTCTTGCCGGAATGCTCCAGAACGATATAACCTATCCAATCAATAGAATTATATCATTCCTGGAGCGTCCTGGCAAGGGGCGTATTTTTTATACCCAAAAAGAGGAGGAATGATATTATGAAATTGCCTAACAAATACGGCTGTGTTTACAAAATGACCGGAAAGCGCCGGCGCCCCTATGCCGTCCGAATAAAAGTCGGGGAGCATGACAACGGCACACCTATCTACAAATACCTTGGCTACTTCGAGAAGTCCGCGGATGCCTACACCTTCCTGGCGAAATACAACGAGGGACTTGTCACACCCGACAACCGGCTCAAAAATGACATTCTATTTCGCCAGGTATTCGACGAGTGGATCACGGAGCACGAGCGTTACAAAGATGTTGGCAAGCAGGCTCACGCATCCTACACACTCGGTTTCGCCCAGCTCAAGGATCTCCACGATAAGCAATTCGCTCTGCTAAGGATTGACGATCTCCAGGCCCAGATTGACAAGTTGGAGAACATGTCCGAATCCACCATCCAGAAACCGATAACACTCTTACATTTCCTTTATAAGTACGCCATGAAAAAAGAGTATGTTGATAAAGACTATTCTCAGTATATTATACGTGTTTCTGCCAAAGAAAAGCAGCAGTTGCACAAGGCATTTTCCCATGACGAAATAAAGAAACTGTGGAAAGACGGTTCCGATGATGCAAAGCGGATTCTGATTTTTATTTACACCGGATTCCGTGCAACCGAGCTTTTAGAGATAAAAAAAGAACAAGTCCATTTAAAGGATAACTACATAATCGGCGGCAAGAAAACAGATGCCGGTAAGAACCGTGTCGTCCCTATCCACAAAAAGATACTGCCCCTTGTCCGAGCATTCTACCAGGCATCCAGCACGTATCTCCTCGAAGAAAACGGCAAGCCGATCACATATATGCATTTCAAAGATTATCATATGATCCCTCTCATGGAGAGACTCGGCATGAAGCACACATTACATGATACCCGACATACTTGCGCCTCTCTCATGAAAGAATATGAATGTGACGACCTATACAGGAAACTTATCATGGGGCACAGGGTAGAAGACCTGACCGACAGAGTCTATACCCATGTGGAAATTGCCCGTCTTGTTTTGGAGATAAATAAAATCAAAATTTAGTTTGTGTATCTTTTGTGTATCACTTGTGTATCGCTAACTCATTTTTCAATATTTTGTAATACTCAGGCACCGCATAAAACCTAGGAATTTTCCACCTATTCCACCCGCTTTAATACTTTTATTTTATGTGCCGGGAGCCCAAATAATGCTTCCATTGCTTCGGAAATTTCTGCTTTTACCTGAGCGCTGCCTCCGCCCCGGGCGCTGATGATGATTCCTTCTATTTCAGGCTGCAATTCTTTTTCAATTACCGGCTCCTGAGTTCCCGACGTTCCTGTCGTCAGTGACGACTCTTTCATCTCCTCTGTCTGTGATTTTCTGGTACCGCCCGCGCTGTCTTTTTCCTCCGTGGTGGAACGGCTCCTGTCCCTGTCTACATGGAGAACCTTTTCTTTGGATGACTTGAGCGTAAGCATCACGTCAACCTCTCCCACTCCATCCACGTTTTTAAGAATATCCTTCACACGCTGTTCCATCTCTTTTTCGTATCTCCTCTCCTCATCCTCCTGCGTCCCGGATATTTTCCCGGCCGCCGTCTGCGAATCCGAATCTCCTTCTTTTGCCTCCGGCACCAGCTGCCCCTGGACGACCGGAGCCCCTGCTTCCTCCTCTTTGTCTTTTTTGCTCCCCGGCGGAAATGACAGAATCAGAAGAATCAGTCCGCACACCAGCAGAAGCATCCATTTTTCTTTTCCCTTCACCCAGTCTTTATTAATCTTCCAGCCCGATTTCCACATTTTCTTCCTCCATCTGATAATAACCGGCTATCGTCCGTCTGAACTGCCTGATCGCTTCCGAATCCCGCCCATACGGTTCCTGCTGTGCAATAACTTTTCCCGCAGCAGGCGCGGCATTCTCCTTGTCACGTTTTTCTTTGCGTACTTCTTCCGACTCTGCGCCCTCTCCCTCCGCACTTTTTTTATCCAGCCGTACCGACACTTTCTCCACCTCTTCCAGCGTAATCCGGTCCACGCCGCCTCCGGCCCCTGAATTGGCGGGAGCGCTTTCAGCCTCATCTTCTTTCCTGAATTTCAGCACGATTTTTTTCACTTTTCCAAAATCAGGGTTCCTGCTGTCCTGTTCTATCACAACGGAAGCCTCCGCCGCCTCAAGCCCTTCCTCTCTTGCCAGCCGGAGCAGCTCATCCTCCGCCGCTTCCTCATACCGGCCAATCACCCGGTCCAGCCTTTTCTGTTCCATCTCATCGAGCCGGCCTTTCAGTTCGCCCGCTTCATTCTCAAAGGAGACGGACCGGAAAATTGCATTGATTTTTTCATCCAGCCTCAGCCCCCCGGTCAGAGGCTGGAGAACCAGAAGTATCAGGATGCAGCCGGCAAACAGCCTGAGGTATTTTTCATACTTTCCAGCCGGCAGAAGATTTGTAATAATTGTCACAAATATCAGGTAGTATACGATATTACTGACCCAGCGGTATATTCCTTCCATCTCTCAGCCCCCCTTTAACCTGCAAAATAGGTGGCGTTGGCCGCCGTACATATAATTGCCAGCGAGACGCCAAACAGCAGGAGTGCGGCGCCAGCCATCGAAAGCAGCAGACGGCAGCCATTTCCAACCTCGCTGATGCAGGCCACCATTCTTTTATCACAGACCGGCTGCAGAAGTGCTGCCGCCCCCTGATAGAACAGGCAGAGAATTACCAGCTTCAGCAGGGGTATGGCCGATATCAGTACCAGTATAATTACGGCTCCGGCTCCGATACTGTTTTTAATCAGCACTCCGGTTCCCATGACCATCTGTGATACGGCCGCCGCCCCCTGTCCCAGCCCCGGGATAACACTGACGAACCGCTGCAGGGATGTATTCTTCAGGGCATCGGCATACGGCGTCACCAGATTCTGGAGCAGATGAAAGCCCAGCACCACCCCCATCATGGTTTTAAGTCCCCACCGGATGGAACTGTCCAACAGATCCGTCATTTTGGAAAAAATGTCTTCTTTCACCATATGACCTGCAAGGACAAACAGGATATAAATCCGAAGGAGCGGCATCAGCAGCCTCAGCACCAGCCATTCCACTATGCTGATGGAAAAAAGCATCCATCCGTATCCTGCCGCCGAAGTAATACTGCCCCCGGCAAAGGAAACCGCCAGAAAATAGGTCGGGACCAACGCCCGCATAAATTCAATAATATGTGAAAGAAGTTCCTTTGTTATCGAAATCCCTGTCAGAAAGCTGGATGCCAGAAAGGTAAACATCAGAAGATAGGTTACATAAAATCCCGTCTCAGCAATCTGGCTGTTGGAAAATATACTGGAAAAGTTAGCAAATACCGCCCCTATCAGCCCTAATATCAAAACCTGGCCGATCCATTTTCCGTTCTTCGTAATTTCACCAAACAGGCTGTCCCGTAACGTCAGCAGACACTCATGGAAAACTTCCGAAAAGTTGCCCTTTATCAGCTCCTTAATCAGCTCTTTAAATGTAAAAGAAAATGAGCCGCTTCCACTCTCCTCATTCATAAAATTCTCGATTGCCGCCAGATCAAAATCATTCAGCAGGTTATCTGCCTCTGCTTCACAGCTCTTCGTTTCCCCCTGCTCCTCTTCCGCCGCCGCTGCCTGAAAATAAAAGCCCGGAAAAATTATGGCAGTGGCAAACAGGATGGGAATAAATTTTTTAATATACTTTCTTATTTTTCCATATTTTTCTTTTACTGCATCCGCCATAGAGAAATACAATCCGCCTTTCTGCCTATCTGCCGCGTTCTGTCAGGCCAGGAAATCCCGAAGTGTCTCAAGCAATGCCAGCAGTACCGGCATACTGACGGCCAGGATTGACAGCTTGGCAAATATTTCTATCTGTGTCCCTATTGCCCCATATCCTGCGTCCTTGCAGATGCCGGAAGCAAACTCCGCTATGTAAGTAATTCCGGCCATTTTCAAAAGCGTGGTCAGGTAGACACTGTTTATATGAATATAGCTTTGTATCTGATGAGCCGTATCGATGATGATCTGCATCTTGCCTGTCCCGTAAAAGAACAGAATCAGCCCGGCCGCCATAATCAGGTAGGTTCCATACTCACCGCCCTTGCTTTTGAACTGAACGGCCAGAAGCACGGCCGCCAGCCCCAGTACTGATGCCGTAATAATCGACATAACCGCACCTTCCCTTCTTTCATTCTCCGCTTCCCGTCGCGCTGCTCCCCGAATCAGACGGCTACAGCGCAAACAGCTCTTTCATCGTCTCAAACAGCTGATAGATGTACGGTATCATCCAGAACAGCACCAGAACCAGCCCCGCCAGGCTGGTGAGAAAGGCCTGCTCTTCCCTGCCGCTGTGCTTCAGTATCTGGCAGATGACCGACACCAGTATTCCCACTGCCGCTATCCTGAAAATCAAACTTACCCCCATATGTAAAATCCTCCTGCATCTATTCGTTCTATCATATCAGCACCACTGCCAGAAATAGCCCGGACAGGATACCCATTCCAAAGAACAGGCGGCTTTTTTCCGGCTCCTCTTTTCTCAGTGTCTCTATGGAATGCTCCAAATCTTCCAGATAAAATAAGATTGCCTTTTCCTGCATATCACGATCCAGGTACCCCAGGCTTTCCCCAAACCGCAGGAGCTGTTCCTGTTCCTTCTTATTAAGTACGCTGCCGGAGGCAAACTTCCCCGCTTTTGCTCTCCAGACTGCTTCAAAGCTCTCTCCCGTCTCCTGTTCCAGTTCTGTTGCAATCGCGATAAACAGTTCACCGGCAGCGCCTTTATTTCGTTTCCCTGTTCTGTAAAGCGCTTCGGCCAGCGGGACATTAGCGTACAAAATTTCCCCTTTCATATGGGATGCCATTCTCCGGAGCGTTTCAAGGAGCCTCAGCCGCTCACGCAGGCGGTGGACCGCTTCAGCGCCGATACCGCTGCAGGAAGCTATCACCAGTATCAGTCCCAACGTTTTCAGCCACATAAAAGACTCCTTCCCCGTCCGTCGCAGATATCAAGAACGGTTCCCGGTCCCGCCTTATTTCCCAGAATCACATACCGTTCAAAGATATCTTCCTCCAGAAACCTGCAAAATCCCGGTTTGTTCCGGATGTCCTCCATTGAAGTTCCATGTACCGTTGCAAGAATCCGGCAGCCGCAGTTCATCACGCAGCGCAGCGCCTCCAAATCCGGGTCCCCGCCGATCTCATCCACCGCAACCACATCAGGCGCCATGGAACGTATCAGCATCATCATGCCGGCGGCTTTTGGACAGCAGTCCAGTATATCGGTCCGCAGACCCACGTCATTTTGGGGTATCCCCTGGAAGCAGGCTCCAATTTCAGAACGTTCATCAACGACTCCCACTGTTTTTCCTGCCCTGACACGTTTTCCTGAGCTTCCGCCGTCAGAGGCCTGCCGGACAATGTCGCGCAGGAGCGTTGTTTTACCGCATCTGGGCGGTGAGATGATAAGCGTATGTAAAAATTCTCCCGTCTTATCATCATACAGATAAGGCATGATTTTATCCGCGCATCCCCTGACCTGATGGGATAAACGGATATTCAGGAATGTAACAGGCTGAATCGTCTTCACGGTTCCTTTATCCAAAATCACCCGTCCTGCGACTCCGATTCTATGTCCTCCCGCAACCGTGATGAATCCCTGTTTCAGCTCCTCCTCATAGGCATATAAGGAATAGCGTACCGCACATTGAAGCGTCTCCTCCAAGTCTTCGCGTGTTATATGACAGCACTTCTCTTTATCGTCTTTTTTCCATATTCCAGGCGGTTCTTTGAGTGTTCCTTCCTCTGTCACCGTATATTCCCTGTTTTTATAAATGATAAAAAGCGGAGCGCCGATCCGCATGCGGATTTCCTCAAGACCCTCCGGCTCCACATCAAGCGTTCCCAGCACTCCTCTGAGCTTTTTTGAAAAAATCTGAAACAGCCTGTCTTTGTTCTCCATCCTGTCCGCCTCCTTTTACCTCAATATATGTGATGGTAAAAAAAATATGACAAGCCATTCCAGGCGGCTGTCCGCTGCAAATGCAAAACAGGGAGAATCCAAAATTTGAATTCTCCCTGCCTCTATGCCAGCACCTTCGCTTTTTTAAGCTTTCCTCTGGCTATTTCCAGAACTTCCAGCTCTTCCTTTGTCTTTTCCTTTTTACTGAAAATTTCGGCCCTCCTGAAATGCTCCAGCGCCTCCTTTTCCTCTTTTTTCTCTAGATGGATCATTGCCATGCAGCTTTCACCGATGGAGCGCAGCCAGTAAGTCCCGAATTCATCATATATCCGGGCGCTGATACAGAAAAATTTTTCCGCTTCCTCCATTCTTCCCTGCAGGAAGAGAATATAGGCGTAATCTTCATAAAACAGATCCAGGCCTTTTCTGCTTCCTCTGGTCTTACAGAGCCGCAGCGCTTCCTCTATGGCTTCCAGCGCTTTATCGTACTGACCGCGGCATCTGTATGTAATTGCCAGATAATCATACGCTCCGGCCGCAGGATAAAAATAGGTGTTTTTAAGCCGTGGCCGGCTGAAAATTTCAATTGATTTGTTCAGCAGTTCCTCCGCTGTTTCATATTCCCCGTCCAGAATATGGCAATAGCTCTCAAGCCGCAGGATTGACCCGTATTCCGGCTGATAATAAGAAAGATTCTTCATCTCTTTTACCAGACAGAGATAACGCTTCATCAGAGCGGAGTCTTCCGCCTTCACCCCGTAACAGAGCGCTTCAATATACCCATAAAGCAGCATTCTCTCATCTCCCGCCCTGCCGGCCAGCCCGATCAGTTTTTCCGCATATATAAGTCCTTTCTCTCTTTTCCCATCCCGGTTCAGTGTCCTTCCCTTCAGGTAATAAATTTCCATCTGGAGTTCGTAGCACCTCCCCGCATCCATGTCCCCCTCCATCATATCGTAGCAGTTCTGAAACGTATCCAGCGTCTGATAAATCTCTTTCCTTGAGACAGTAAAAGTCTGGAGATACTCCACATCATGGGGTACGGCCGGGAAGAATTCATCATAGTAATCTAATATATATCTGAGATAATAAACGTTATAATACAGCGCATCGTCTACTCTCCCGGCCTGTGCGGAATGATATTTCAGCTCAGACAGCACAAACAAATCATACTGAATCCGGCCCTGTGCCCTGGCCGATTCATAATATTGCTGTGCCATCCGGTGCAGTTCATTTTTCTTGAATGCGGCTGTACGGCTGTAAATGATGTCTCTCAGCATTTTAGATTTGATTCTCAGCCTTTCATGGCCTTTCTGGTTTATTTCCTCCAATATGCCGCTGTTCAGAAGCCGGAGCAGGCAGCGGATTGCATGAACGGCCTTCACCTGTAACATCTCACATAAAACAGAAACCTCCACGCCGTTTTCCATTACCGCCAGATATTCCAGATACTCCTGTTCCTCCCTGCTGAAATTCTCAAGCAGGCTGAAGAACTGGCATTGCGCCTTGGGACTCATCGCATAAACATTCTCCTCCCCCTTTACAATATTGGCGGCCACCTCCCGCAGCATCAGCAGATTGCCTGCGGTATAGCGGTATATCTCCTTTTCTTCCTGTTGAAAGGTCCGGCCGTCCGGAAAGCATTCCTTCAAATACCTGGAGCATTCGCCTTCCTTTAACGGTTCCAGGCAGATAAGGCGGAGTCCTGCCTTGTCCCTCTCCCGGGCGTATTGATTAAAATTCATCTGGAAGTTTAAAGAAAATCCGGCCATTATGAAAATTTCACTCCTGAGATATTCCAGCAGACAGCCCAGTATCAGGCACAGACTCTTTTGATCCGCATTTTCCAGATTATCGATTCTCATGATACAGTGGTTCCTGGCGCTTTTCGCTTTCCGGGCCAGCTTTCCTACGAGATTCATAAAATACAAATCCGCATTTTCCCCGGGGCTGCCTGCCATCAGATCATCCGGCTGTATCTTCAGCCATTTTGCTGTCTGGGCAATGAGTTCCCTTATTGCATAGTAATCGACGGACACATCCGTACTTTTTAAATGGATTTTTATCACATCCCTGGCGTTATACTCCTTCGTGAATTTCCACCAGACCTCCTCTTTATCCATCCCCTCTTCCCCGCAGATAATACAGGTGTCATAGGGAAACCCCTGCCTGTATTTGGAGTACTCCTCCTGCAGGGCGGCCAGTGCCCTGATATGGCCCAGATAAAACGGCCCCTTGGATGTGTTCCTCCTAAGCTCCGTCTTCATCCGCATCACATCTTCATATTCCTTTTTTACCCCGGCTCCCGGTTCCAGGTGCATATCCTGGTACAGCCGCTCTGAATACTGGGTATACGCGTAAACGGCTTTATTGTATTCGCCATTCTGTCCGCATATTTTAATCAGAGTATATACCGCCTCTTCATTATGAATATCAAACCTTAAAATATACTCCGCATATTTTTCCGCCATCACGTGATCACCTTTTTTGAAGCTTCCACGCATTGCTGGAAGAAGTCTCTCTCTCAGCAGCCGTTCATAGGTGTTCTGCATGCTGCATACCCATTCTTCAAACCCCGGACAGTTCTTCAGATAGTATTTGTCAAGAAAGCAGAATCGGTTTAATTCCAGCAGCCTCTGTTCGCTGTTTTCCATAATAAATAAATCCGTATCCCTGAAGATTTCAACTTCAGGGTTTAAACTGATATAAGACCTCCCGCCGGTAAGCAGGAAGTCTTTCCCAATCAGATTTCTTATTTTATACAGGCTGTTGCGCAGATTTCCCCTTGCACCTTCCTCATCGCAGTCACACCAGAAAATAGCTACCAGTTCGTCTCTCGTACAAGTTCCGTTGAAAAGAATGTAGAGCAGCATTGCCTCAATTTTCTTCTGCGTTATTGTAAGTCTCACATGATCAATCAATATTTCCGGCTGCCCCAGAAAATGCACTTCCACTTTCATCCTATTCACGCCCTTTGCCCATTTCAATTTATCTATATATTACTATTCCCGTCCGTTTTTTTCAGCTCTTTCAGCAATTTTGGAATAAATTCCCTGTAATCTGCAACAATGCCGTAATCTGCTGCTTCAAAAATCGGCGCGTCCGGATTATTGTTGACAGCTACAATGCATTTAGCTTTGCCCACTCCAAGTAAATGCTGAACGGCGCCTGAAATTCCGCAGGCAATATAAAGCTCCGGCGCAATGACCCGGCCGGTCTGCCCTATCATCCTTTCATGGGGTATTAAGCCGCTCGCCGCCGCAGGCCTGGTTCCTCCCGTTGTACCCCCGAACAATCCGGCCAGCTCATCAAGCAGTTCAAATCCCTCCCTGTCTCCTATTCCCATTCCTCCGGCAACAACCGTTCCCGAAGTTTCCAGAGCTTTTGGCCCTTCCTCCTCTCTGACGGAGGATACTGTCTTTGTTCGGATTTCTTCCGGGGATAGCTCTAAACAGGCCCGGCTCAGCCTCCCCTTTCTGCCGGCTTTACGTACGGCCGGCTCGAACATACCGGGCCGGACCGTGCACATTGCCGCGCTTCCTCCAACCGTCACTATTTCCGCCATCAGACGGCTTCCAAATGCCGGGCGGATTTGGCACATCTGATTTTCTTCATCTATTCTGAACTCCGTACAGTCCACCGTCAGCCCGGTTCTGGTTCTCGCCGCCACTCTCGGAGCCAGATCCCTGCCCTCATCCGTTCCGCCGAACAGCAGAGCATAGGGCCGATTTTCCTGTACCATCGTTGCCACTGCTTTTGTATATCCGTCCGTTGAATACTGCTGCAGCAGACTGTGCCGGAACAGGCATACTTCATCTGCCCCATATTCAAACAGCTCCTGTGCCAGCGCTTCATGCTCTCCCACCAGAACGGCGCAGAGAGGCCGTGCCAACCGGTCGGCCAGTTTTCTTCCCTCTCCCAGAAGTTCAATGACTACCGGGTGCAGTCCTTCCCCCTGTGTCTGCGCATAAATCCATATTCCCCCTCTGTCTTTATCATGAACCTGGATGCCTCTTTTCTGATCCTGCCCTTTTAATTCCTCTGTCATTTCTGATTCACCCTCTTTCTCAGCTCGTTCGCGAGAGTCTGCGCCATCTCCTCCATATTCCCCTCAAGCATACGCCCCTTCGGCGCGCTTTGCGGCAGGAAGGTCCTGCGCACGGCGGTCCTGGAACCGCAAAGTCCAATCTCCTCCGGCAGAAGCCCAAGCTGTCCGCAGTCCCATATGATGAGCTGCTTTTCGCAGGCTTTACAGATTGCCCCGATTGGAATGCTCTCAAACGCGCTCTCCTCCCCGGAACAGACAATAACAGCCGGGATGTCACACTCCACGGTCTGAAGACATCCCTCGAACCTGCGCACGGCCGTTAGCCTGCCGTTCCAGTTTACCCGTCTTACCAGGGTGAGCTGCCCAATTCCAAGATGTTCTGCCAGCTGCGGCCCCACGTGGCCCGTTTCACCGTCCGTGGTCTGTCTTCCGGTAAATATGACGGAGAAACCTCCCGCTTTTTTCACCGCCTCCGCCAATACCAGAGAGGTAGCAAAGGTATCCCCTCCGGCAAATGCCCGGTCACACAACAAGATTCCCTCATCCGCCCCGCATGCCATTGCCTCTCTAAGAACCTCCGACGCGGCCGGAGGTCCCATTGTTATTGCCGTAAGGGATGATTTTTCGCCCTTATTTTCCATCTCTCTTCGAAGGGCCGCCGCCATCCTGACGGCGCTCATATCCTCCGGATTCAGAATTCCGGAAACCTCACTTCTTTTCAGGGTCCCCGTTTTCCTGTCTATCTTTACATCGTCCGTATCCGGAACCTGCTTAATACAAACTGCTATTTTCATATCCGCAACCTCCTGTATTATCATTACGGTCTGTCGTCCGCAATCCGCCCCAAATGTCATTGCCCCTCTATCGGCCCTTTAATACCTGCTTCGCAATCACGGTCTGGAGAATCTGGGAGGTCCCCTCATAGATCGTCGTCACTCTGGCGTCCCTGAAAATCCTTTCTATCGGATAATCCTTCATATAGCCGTAAGCGCCATGAAGCTGAAGAGCCTTTGCCGCTATCTCATTGCACATTTCGGATGCAAAATACTTGGCTGCCGCCGCTTCCTTTGTGATATTCATACCGGCATCCTTCTTCTCAGCCGCGTCATAAATCAACGCGCGCGCACAGCATAATTTCGTCTCCATATCGGCCAGCATGAACTGAATCCCCTGGAATTCCGACAATGCCGCGCCGAACTGCCTTCTCTGCCTGACGTATCCCACCGCCTCCTTCATAGCCGCCTCCGCTATGCCGAGGCACTGGGCGGCAACCACGAGACGGCCGGAATCCAGCGTCTTCATCGCCATCTGAAATGCCTTTCCCTCTTCTCCCAGGATTTGGCTCTTATGTACCTTTACATTTTCCAGGATAATATCGGCTGTAGGTGAGCCGTTTACTCCCATCTTCCTCTCCGGCTGTCCCACCGAATAGCCCGGTGTATCCCTCTCTATTATAAATGCCGTGATTCCCCTGGCTCCCAGCGACACATCCGTGGCTGCGAATACAACGGCAAAATCACAGAGCGGCGCCGCCGTGATAAAGGCCTTTCTTCCGTTAATAATATAATAATCCCCGTCTTTCCTGGCAATGGTGTTCTGGGTGGCGGCGTCAGAGCCTGCCGACGGTTCCGTCAGTGCAAACGTTCCCTCCTTCTCGCCCTTCATAACCGGAACGAGGTATTTTTCTTTCTGTTCCTCCGTGCCGTAATTCAGGATGGGAAGCCCCAAAAGAGTGTTGGGAGACGTCACATAGAGCGTGGCCGATACGCTGGCCCTGGCCAGCTCCTCCATGACAATCGCCATGGCCACGTATCCTGCGCCGCAGCCGCCGTATTCCTCCGGAATTGTTACGCCAAAATACTGGTTCTGCGCCATCTTCCGGTAAAGCTCCTTGGGTATCCGTCCCGTCTCCTCTATCGACTCTGCCAGAGGGGCCACCTCCTGTTTTGCAAATTCCCTGACTGCTCTGCGTATGAGCCTGTATTTTTCAGATTCAATCACTTTTCTCTCCCCCTTTCCATCTCTGCAAATGTCTGCAGCAGCGTCTCCGCCTGTGAACTGACGAAGGAGGTATTCAGCTCCAGACAGATATGTTTGATTCCTTTTTCATCAAAAGCCTGTCTCATCAGCGGGTAATCGTATTCCTCCGGATCGCAGAAGGACGGGATACAGACAATCACTCCTGCCTGATTTTCAATTGCCTCTTCACACAGCCTGCTGATTCTGCTTTTCTCCGGATCCATCGCAACGGAACAGAATTTAAGGTCGGCAAACCGGCATGCCAGCCTGTAAAATGAATCCTTCCCCTCCACCGGCGCGTCTGTCTGGAATTGCAGGGATTCCTGCAGCAGATAGTCGGACAGCACCGCCAGGTTATGGCTTTCCATCTTTTTCAGAATCTGTTCTGATTCCAGCAGGATTCCGGTCAGAATCACCTTGTTTCCATTCCAATCCCTCACCGGTTCCTTCTTCAAAAGCCTGGTTAAACGCCCGATTTTTTCAGTATAAATTCGCTTATCCTGGCAGCCTGCCGCCTTGATGAGCATATGCCGCAGATACGGTGTGATTATATCCGGGTGCCCGGACGCCTCTTTTACAAATTCCCTCATTGCGCTCCTGTACCTGTTGTATACTTTTATCGAGTCCTGCAGCGCTTCCTCCGTAATCTTTTTTCCTGTTATTTTCTCAAGGGCCTTCCCGGCGCTTCTGTATTCCGAGGCCAGAAACTCCCTGCCGGAACGCCCCTTCCTGTTCGCAGGATAGACAACCGGTATTACCGGAATATGCGGTACGGCGGTCTTGAAATTTTGTCCGGCCGAGCGGAGGACGTCACAGTAAACCGGCATTATCATTGCGCTTAGCAGCCCGTCATATTCTCCCCCCATGGCCTGCTCTAACATCTGCTGGACCGGGGCACAGAAAAATGCCGGATAATACCGCCGGGCCTTCTCTATCTCCCTGTCGTCCCCCCATACTGATACAGGCAGCAGACCGGCGGCATCGGCCAGCTCCTCCGGTCCAAATCCCAGGAAACAGCCAGCTGCCTCTTTCCCTGTTTCCTCCTTCGCCTTTCTGACGGCCTCGCGAGTGTTTCGGGCGGTTGCCGCAAGCTCCGAAATCAGCTTATCAAGCTCACTCATACTAGATATCTCCTTTATCTTTATCCGCACCGTCAATCCCGGATTTCCGTGCGGCCTCTCTCTCATCCATAATCTCACACAGACCTTCCACTCGCGTCTCATACTGCTGTTTGGCATAACACCTGGGATCGGACTGATCACCGTCGTACATCATGGTGGGCAGCCCTGTTTCCTCCCTGATTTTCCGCTCCATCTCAAAAAGGATTCCGTCCCAGGCCTTACAGCTCCGGTTCAGATGCATCACCACGCCGTCGCACCGAGTTCTCCTGGCAAGATTGACTCTTCTGTCACAGGATCGCTCCAGATTCGTATTGTCGAGAACCACGCTGTAGGACAGCAGCATTTCATCCAGGCTGCCGTACATTCTTCCCCATGTCTCGGTGTAAACCGTGCCGCACAGATTGCATCCCTGATTCTTGAGCGTCTGGTAGTTATGCTGCAGATGGGGCCAGCAGGCAATGCCTTCCATCATAATGCGGTGCCTGGGTTCTCCCCTGAAGGTGGTCTCACCTTTTCTGCACCGTTCCTCCATCTCATCGGCCAGCATCCTGATCGCCTCCACTGTGTCTTTTCTGCCTCTCGCACAGACCATGAGGGCCATATAGTTAAACATCTCAAATCCGTTAACCGGACTTGGATCCGACTCAAAATAAGCGGAAGCCCTTCTCCACTGACGGCCGCACTCATTTGAAACTGCCATCACTTCCTTAAACCGTTCCCAATCCCATTTTTTTCCGGCTATCTGTTCCAAACTTTTTATCAGCTCCGGAATCTGCGCTTTCATATAGTCCAGCCGCGACCGGCTGACTTCATATTCGGTATTGTACGGAATATCATAGACTATCATTGGTATACCGCATTTTTTAGCAATATTCTCAAACCATTTGATCATCTCCGTACAGATATTATTTGTACACACCACAAAATCGGGCAGGGGCATATTCAGGCTTTCACACTGCCCATCCTCCAGATACCCCAGATTGACACGTGCGTAGCCGCAGATATCATTGCTGTACCCCAGCTTTTCCGTCCTCTCAATCATATCCATGGATTCATGCTTTGCCGACAGCGACGTGGAGTGGTTTTCAGGGTAACAGACTGTCAGCCCCATTGTCTCCAGAAACTCCTGGGGAAAGTTTGATGATGCCCAGCCCACCGGGCGCCCCTCATTCCTGGCCTTCCACGCCTCGTCGTAATGACGATCCAGCAGTTCATTTAAAAGATGCTTTGCACTCATATTTTCCACCTGCGTTTTCTTTAAATATCCGGCCCCGCATAGGCCTTAACAGCCTGTTCCGCCTCCATACAATCTATTTCATTCCGGGAATATCCCAGCTCCTTAAGCACTTCCTCCGTATGTTCCCCTATCTTAGGCCCTTTCCGGTACTCGCAAAGGCCTGCCTCCCGGAATTTAACCGGCGTCCGGACCAGAATCCTGTCTGTGCCCATGTCCTCCCGCTCCGGATATCCCCCCACATGGCAGAGGATATTCTCCGCCCAGGCCTGTGGATCCGTTAAAATCTCCTCCCACACCGCCTCTTTGTCAAAGGGCAGATCTGCGGCCGTAAATATCTCAAGCCATTCATCAATGTTTTTTTCCCTGAACGTCTTATCAAGTTCAACGATCAAATCCCTGGAGTGGGTGCTGATCCGCTCAAAATGACAGAATTCTTCATTCTCTGCCAGGTCATCACGGCCAATCAGATGAAGCACCTCCCGAATGCGGTTGTCGAAATCGTTCACCGCTCCCTGGAGCCATCTTCCGTCCTTTGTCTCATAGGCATTCTGAAGCGGATTGGCAAGATCCATCCTGCTTCTGGGATATGGGTTATTCCCGTACTGTGCGGAGGCTATCAGATGCTCCATACAGAAAACGGCAGTCTGGTAAAGGCTCACGCTTACTTTCTCTCCCTGTCCCGTCTGCTTTGCCTTCACCAGGGCGGCGCAGACTCCGGAGGCCAGACAGAGGCCCACCTGCGTATCACCGAAACCGGCTACCGTCAGAAGCGGGGAAGTACCTTTCTCATACAGAGTGCCGCTGATTCCTCCTCTCGCATAATAAGCGGTAAAATCATATCCCGGCTTGTCCTTATCCGGCCCCGTTTCGCCATATCCCGATACCTGTCCGTAAACAAGAGACGGATATCTTTCCGACAATTGCTCATAGGAAAGCCCCATACGCTTCAGCGCATCCTGTCGGTTGTTCGTTATAAAGACGTCGGCCTTTTCCAGCAGCCGGTGCATCACTTCCCGGCCTTTTTCAGACTTGAGGTTTAAAACAATGCCCTTCTTTCCCGAATTCTGCTGATCATAGGCAGGATTCTCTCTCTCATCGTCAATCGGCATGGATACCAGCTTGCCCATGAAACGCATCGGGTCTCCTTTAGGAGACTCTATTTTTATTACTGTAGCCCCCCAGTCCGCCAGCATTCTGGCAGCGCTGGGAGCGGCGACAAACATCGCCAGCTCCACCACGGTAATCCCTTCCAATGGTTTTTGTTTCCGATCCATGTTCTGTTCCTTTCATTTTCTATTTAATAATCTCGTCAATCAGCGTGTCGCTGCAGAGATAGGGCAGGGTAATAATCTCATTTTGGCGTTTATGTTCCCGCACCGTCTCTATCGAATTTTCATTCCGTCCCCAGGCTCGCCTTGCCACTCCGCACATCACGTCATAGTTCACCGCTCTTTCGATTATTCCGTCCGCCCTTCTGCTTCCGTCCAGAAGCGGGCCGTAGCCGCAGCTCTGTGAATTACCGATTCCGGTACCGCCTCCGTTGTGCATGGACATGAGCGTCATTCCGAGAGCCGCGTCTCCGGCAAATACGAGAGCCGACATATCCGCCGTAATATTGCTTCCATCCCGGATATTGGAGGTTTCCCTGGAAGGAGCATCCGTACCGCCGGTATCCATATGGTCCCTGCCGATCATGACGGGGCCGATCTCTTTATTTCTTACCATCTCGTTGAATCTCAGGGCAATTTTCATCCGCGTATCGGCATCCTGGTATAAAATCCTGGCCTGGGATCCGATTACCAGCTTATTTTTCTCTGCGTCCCGAATCCAGATGTAATTATCGTAGTCCTGATATCGTCTGTCTTTTTCAATACACTCCATTGCCGCCAGATCTGTTTTATGAAGGTCTTCATCCCGGCCGGAGAGGCATACCCAGCGGAACGGCCCGTATCCCAAATCAAAGAGATTCGGCCCCAGAAAAGCTTCCACAAAGGATGGATAGATAAATCCATCCAGGGAATTTTCGCCGTTTACGCAGACCTCCTTAATCCCTGTCTCATACATTGTCGTTGTCAGGCTGTTGCCGTAATCGAAGAAAAATGTGCCCCTGGAACGCAGTGTTTCAATCAGCTCATGGTGCTTTTGGATTGTCGCCTTAACCCGGTGTACAAACTCCTTCGGATCCTCCGAAAGCATCCTGGTCCGCTCGGCAAATGTCATCCCCTGGGGACAATATCCTCCGTCGAAAGCGACATGGCAGGACGTCTGATCCGTCATAAAATCAATATGTACGTTATGATCCACCGCATACTGGAGCAAATCCACGATATTTCCGTGGTAGGCAATGGAAATCGGTTTCTTTTTCTCTATCCATTCCGCCGCCAGGCTAAAGGCCTCCTCGCAGCTTTCCGCTCTCAGGCTGACCCA
>OCAE01000185.1_pt1 | contig 55223 bp, 47 predicted proteins | sample 1495581 | NCBI WGS metagenome assembly OCAE01 (sample SAMEA2580278, study PRJEB22360) | human gut metagenome | biome: human gut; feature: human-associated habitat; material: faeces | place: Denmark | collected 2008/2010 | reverse complement strand
TAAATAAATAAAAATATAAAAAAACAAATAAACAAATAAACAAAAAAAGAAACTACCCAAATAGATGATTTTACTATTTTTAGCAGTTCCTTGAAATAATTATTAATTATGATTGGTCGAGGACTGGAGATTTTCCAGCTCCTGGCCGGCAGTTGGGACATTTGGTATCTTGTCCAATGCTCCAGCCTAATTTTCTTAAATCACGGGTCATATCTTTTTTAGTACGTATAGACTTATAATAAGATATACGGCCGCATTTAGCGCATTTGGCACCGCTTATGAATGGCATACATATTCCTCCTTTGATGAAAAAAATAAAAGTTACATTACTTTCAAACCGGCCTTACTTAAATATTTCTAAAAAGTCATTATAATTGTTGACATGAGCATACCCTTTTTTTATAACTCCATTAGAGGTTATAAAATGGTATCCAAATTTGTCCGGTTCTATTTTTATATTATAAAACTGTGCTATCTTTAATACGCTTTTATAATCTAAATTATCTTCTGTCGAGTTTCCAAGTAGCCCAACAACTATACTTGTTTCCGTCTCTAATATCTTTGAGAATGCCATAATGTTTTAGATCTCCAATAATTTCTTAGTCATATCTATGGTATCGAGTGCTATCTGAAATCCTGCAATTACCTTTTTTATCTCCGTTGGTGGAAGAGAGCCGTAACTGGTTGTTTGAATCACGAAAGTAGGTATATCCTTTTCCGATTCGGTAAAGATTGAGGGTAAATAGCGATCTCCCATAGGACGGATCATAAGCCTGTAGCCCTGCGGAGCCCATGAACAATGCTCCTGAGATATATAATATCCATTTTCCAAATCATATAATTTTGTGCCTTCTGTTTTTGCAATTAATTTCATAATACCCTCCTTATAGTGATTTGTAGATTTGGCCAGGAACATTTACCATATATAATGCTTTTTTTCTGGCGCAGCTTGCAAGTTTCCGGATTTCTTGTCTCTGTTCATTGACATATCCAGGCTCCTTCCAATTTTTTATTAATACCTATTATATACTTGCGCAAGTATGTAATCTATGGATGATTGTCACAAAGTTACGCAAGTATATTTGTAAATGTTGTATACTTGCGTAACTTAATAACCAATGTTATACTTGCATAAGGCGGGAGGTGGGTAAAATTAAAATGCCGGATACTCGGAATAATGGGATGGCAAAGGCCAGCACCAGAGCTAAGAATAAAAATAATAGCAAAAATTATGATAGATTGTACCCTTTTATAAAAAAAGGGGGAAAAAAAGAAATAGAAGAGGCTGCAGCTGCAGCGAAGGAGAGCCTTAACATTTATATAATTAAGGCTATCTACCAAAGAATGGAAAATGAGGGATGGAGCCATATGGCTCCACCAGGAGAAGACGAGGAATCAGAACAGGTGAAGGATTGAGCATCTGCTAAGTTCCTTTCAGCTTATAATTCTGTGTAGGTGTGGGTTTGGTCATGCAATCCGATCTGACTAGGGCTACATTACCCAGGCTGATCCGGATAAAAATAAGCGGCTGCAGAAGCCGCTCATGTATTCTTTTTAGGATATGGTTTTTTCGTATCAGTTCGTTCAATGATATAATCAGTACTGGTTTTGTATAGGTCAGCAAGTTCGGATAATATTTCGGTAGGGAGAGATCGAGTTCCGTTTTCATAATGTGAGTAGGCCCGCTGTGAAATATGTATACAGTGTGCTACATATGTTTGGTTCCAGTCCTGCTCTTCTCTTAAATCTTGTAGTCTTCTATATCTCATACGACAACTCCAATCTAATAAGCTCATGTTATTATACGTTAGAACAAATTGGACTATTGACAGTTGGAACGAATTGGGCTAAATTGGTAAATGGGGGTGAGAGTGTGAGTGAATATGAATTAATAATCAAAAAAATGAAAAAACGTGGTATAGTGCCGCGAATACACTATGAGTTACAGGCAATAAGAATTTTTTCTGTATCTTTAGTTTTCCTAATTGGCTGCTTGTATATAATAAGAAAATCATAGGTAGCCATATGGCTACTTATGATTGGAGGTGATAATTTACTATATAATTTTAGATGAGTATGTTATAATGTATTGGTATAGAGTGGCTGGAAAGGCTGGCCACATCATGAAAATGAAAAGAAAAAATAAATCTTTACGGGCTGTAAGTGTCTTTAAGCTTAACAGTTCCTTCGATCTAATCTCAGATTGTGTAATACCTTACACAGCATTTTCCCCGAATCAAACCGTAGAGGCAATAATCTATAAAAACAAAATTGTTATAAAGCCAATTCGTACAAAAAATCCCCCCAAATTATAATTATTTAATAGCCACTCTATACAAATATACAAAATAAAGACATAAAAAAATAAAAAACATAAAGTCATATAAACATAAAAAAATAAAAAATAATTTATTTTTTTATGTTTTTATGTTGACATTTAAAAAAATAAAAGATATGATAAAAAGGAGAAAAGATATGGTACAAATAAGATGCTATAACGTGATTTTCAGACTGGAATGCCATAATGAATCGGAATATTATAAAATTGATTGTTTTGGTAAACGCCTCCAGAATGAAAGCATGAAGATGATGGAAATTTTCAAATGGTGTAATGTACAGGGCATTAAATATCGTACACGCTTTATCTATAGAAGGGATTTTCCATTAAGAGCAAATGTATGGAATTTGTATACCTATATAAGAGGGACCCTGGAAAACAGGTACATATACCGGCATATGTAAGGAGGTGGAGGTGTGAACATTAAAGAGGCAAAATATTTTTTGGTACGAGACTTTGGATTTCAGTCAAGTAAAATCAAGATACTGGAATACAGTCAGGTAGGGGATGCAATTAATTTTTCCGTATGTAACACAAATTACAGTTGGAAAAAGTCTCGTGGATTGAAAATTATGGATATGGAAGGCTCAGAGGATAAGCCGGCTATAAATTCAATGTGAAACAGATGAAAGGGGAAAAAATATGATTTATAAAGATGCAGAGCACGAAGTATTTTATAAAAGCTGTTTGGAGAGAAGCCGATTAAAAGACGTTTATCGAAAATCGCTCTTCTATTGTCTAGGAATAGATCCAAGCATAAGAGCTCATATAGAAAGATTATACGACTTTGAAGATGAGTCTATAAAATTAGAGGGTATAAATGAAGCCTGGCAGACTGGAGGAAGTACAGCAGTAACCCGATTAGCCTTTAATCTTTATAGTGGAAGTACTCCGACAATATGTTTATATGAGGAAAACGAAGAAGATTGCTTACAGGAATGTAGCCAGTATGCCGTGTCGGATATTTTTTCGAGAAGTATTTGTAATATGGAATATTTGATGGAAGCGGTAAGATTACGCTATCAGTCAGACTTTGAAAATAAAGTTAAGGAGGAAATATTATGATATTCGCAGTTGCGAATCAAAAAGGTGGCGTTTTAAAGACAACAACAACCTATAATGTGTCTAAGGCGTTGGCCAATGCAGGAAAGCGGGTATTGATGGTGGATTTGGATAGTCAAGCCAGTTTAACAATTTCAACAGGGCATGAACCATCCGAATATCAGTATACGATTTGTGATATCCTGAAAAAACGTCCAGAAAGTGTAGATAGATGCATTTATAATGTATCTGAGAATCTGGATATGATACCTTCCATAATTGACTTAGCATCCCTGGAGATGGAACTTATGTCACGAACGGCCAGAGAAAGCGTCCTTTCCAGAGCTCTTGAAAAAGCTAATTATGATTTTATTTTAATTGATTGTCCCCCGCAGCTCTCTATTTTAACCCTTAATGCGCTTGCGGCAGCAAATGCAGTAATAATACCATGCAAGACGGACTACCTGTCTTATCGTGGCTTAGAGCAGCTGGAGAACACGATAGATGAGGTTCAGGACCTTGTGAATCCGGATTTGCATATATACGGGGTTGTAGCCACTTTATACGAGATGGTGGTTAAAGATCATAATGAGATATTGGAAATGTTAAAAAAGAAATATAATGTAATTGGTACCACGAAAAAAACAGCTCTTGCCACAAAAGGGATATATGATGGGAAATGTGTGGTCGAAAGAGATCCAAAGTCTGAGATCGCAAAAGAGTATGTCAAAATTGCAAACATTATTATGGAGGGAAATTAAGATATGAGTAGTTTAGCTGATAGAGAGAATCGTAGGAGTGTTGTTGGAAGTATGGTGAGCGATACTACAAAACCGGAAGGAGAATACAAAACTGCTACATATAAGCTCAGAATGGATACATTTCGAAAACTCAAGATAAAAGCGGTGGAAGAGAATAAGCACGACTATGAGATTGTCCAGGCAGCATTGGATGCCTATTTTGAGGATAAATAAAGCAGATGAAATATGATATCTTGAATGAGTTTAAGGCATATCTCCAAGCCAATTTAAACAAAAATACTGCTAAAACTTATTATTCAGCAGTAAATAAGGTGTTTGAGAACATTGATTTTAATGATCTGCAGGATGTTAGTGAAGATAAAATTCTTGACAGAATAAGAAAATTGAGTTCCAAAAATCAAGTAAGTGCAGCTAAAAATGGTTTGAAATATCTGCAGGTGGTTAATAATCATCTGCAGATGCCAGCCGATGCTCGATTCGCTGAGATATCAAAACACAAAAGGAATTACGTAAAAAGTAGAGGTAAAACAGTTGACTTTGATTTGATGCAGCGTAAGGTTAATGCGCTGAAAAATAAAAAACTGAAATTAGCGTATCGATTGGCCTCCATATCCGGCCTTCGCGTTTCAGAGTTGGCAGATCTGGAAGCTAAAGATATAAAATTCTTAGAGAATGGTGTAATTTCTGTTTCGGTACAGCATGGCAAGGGTGATAAGTCCGGGCAAGTAGATTGTCTGGAAGATAAATATGTATATGATAATTTGAAAGATTTTTGTCAAAAGAACAATACAGGAAAAATATTTTATAGTGAAAGCTATATGCGCGAGAAGGCGCATGACCTGGGAATAGAGATGCATGATTTTAGACGTGCGTATGCGAAGTTAAAAAAAATGGAATGTATGGCAGCTGGATCGACCGCTTATGAGGCCAATGGAGCGGTTAAAGAGGGTCTAAGGCATTCGCGTTTTTCAACCACAAAGCGTTATCTCTATGGTAAAAAAATTGTAACCAAGAAAAAATTCGAAAAGAAGACCAGTAAAGAGATTCCGGAAGCGCCGGCGGGGGCAGTCCGCGTTTTCAAAGAATACAGTCTTTATAATTATGAGCTTATGAGCGTAGTAGATTCTTTTGATCTGCAGGAGCCAGAGCGGTATGCTCTTGAATCTTATTGTGGTCTCGAATATGACTCAATCAATGAATCGTTATATAATTCAAATTTCCCATATACAAGAGATTATGAAGAGGTAGTAAATATATTAACCGATTGTATTGATAGAAAAACGATACCAGATGATATGATTGTTTATAGGGGTGTTCCAGATCCGGAGGACTTCTTCAAAATAAATATTGGTAATATGAGTGCGGAGCAGCTGAGTGATAGATTTAAAAAAGAGCTGGTTCGCCATAAAAGTTTTATGTCTACGAGTATAGACCAACAGGTAGCCAAAAACTTCGCTGGTGATAGAGAATCTGGTTTACTGTTGGTTATTAGAGCACCGAAAGGAAGTAAGGGAATATTTTTAAATGATGTTTCGCCACATAAAGAAGAAAAAGAAATATTATTCCAGCGAGGATCTATTTTGAGAATCGACAAAATAGAAAAAAAAGATTGGCTTGTAGCTCATGTATCATTAGGTAAGCAGCTTGGGAGTGAAAATTTATGAAAAGAGAAGACAATAAAACCGATGGGATAAAGAAATTTCAAATTAAAAGTAAAGATGAGACGGAATTTATTACCTGGGAACAATATGAAAAAGAAATGGAAGATGGAAAATTATCTGGAGTTGACTTCCCAGAGTATGAGGAGGAATAATCATGAGAAATTGCTGGAATCCTGTGTCAAAAGGTGTGCCGGCCGAGAATAGAATATATAATATAACATATGAAAGTGTGGGTGGTCAGAGGCATTCGGATTCTGCATATTACAATATTAAAAAAAGAACCTGGTATTGGGATGAGGATGAAGAAAATGAAGTAAAGCGTAAAATTATAGCCTGGAGCAACCTTCCAGCACCCTATAACCCACCGTATCCTATTTTCGGAGCCATTATAGGAGATATCGTTGGATCAATATATGAGTTTAATAATATAAAATCTAAAAAATTTCAATTTTGGAATCCAAAGGCTTATTTTACGGATGATACTGTAATGACCATAGCTGTGTATGATGCGATATCGATATATAAAAGTGATCCATCAGTGGATCTAAAATCACTTTTAGTAGATAAGATGCGATTTTATGGTATAAAATATCCACATTGTAGTTACGGTATGCGTTTTAACTTGTGGCTAAATGGTGATTATGGACCTTATAATAGTTTTGGGAATGGAGCCGCCATGAGAGTTTCAGCTGCGGGATACTTTGCAGAAAGTCTGGAGGAGGCCCGGCAATTGGCCAGGACATCGGCAGCTGTAACACATAATCATCCAGAAGGCATCAAAGGAGCTGAGTCGGTAGCTACGGGAATATACCTGGCATTATCAGGTGAAAGTAAGGCAGTCATTGCAGATGCATTGAAGGAATACTGGGACTTGGATTTCAGTTTGAATGAGGTACGATCCGATTATGAATTTGATGAAACCTGCCAAGGAACGGTACCTCATGCTATAGTTGCATTTTTGGAATCAGAGAACTTTGAAGATTCGATCCGCAATGCTATATCTTTAGGCGGGGATTCTGACACCTTAGCTGCTATAACTGGTAGTATTGCTGGGGCCTATTATGGTATAACGAATGATATGCTTGAACAGGCTTCAAGCTACCTGGATGAGTATCTTTTAAATAAAATTGTATAGTAAGAATATGAAGTCAAAAGTCTGCATGGTCTATGTGACAATGCAGACTTTTGATTTTATTCCTCTGTGTATGGAGTGCCTTAATTATTTGAGACACATACTTTAACAGAAAATATCGGAATCTGGATGAATAAAAGGAGTATCTTTATATTCTTTTAGACGTCGGTACAATGTTCTGCGACTCATTTCAAGCATCTGGCTAACTTCTTCTGCAGAGTGTTCCTGGAGTAACTGTTTAACTTCTCCATAAGTAAGATTCTTATGCATAGCCTTATAGCTTTTTCGCCGTCCGGCATTTCGTGTTCTGATTTTTCTTATACTTTCTGGATCATATGATAATATTAGGTAAGAATCTTGAGAATTAGGAATAGGTTCAAGAGAAAAATTAACATTTAAAAAATCTAATAGATCGTTTATCTCTTTCACTTTATTCATTTCGTCCTCATCTTGAAAAAAGTATTTATCAACATGTATAAATAGATGGTCTTTCACAACAACTCCCCCTCTTGAATGAGACATTATTAATTATGGCATAATTGTAGCATATTAAGCGCTATGTGTCAATATTAAAAATGACGCAAAAAAAATAAAATAGTAAAGAAATAAATAATTAAAAACATAAAATATTAAAAACATAAAATATTAAAAACATAAATATATAACTTTGAAGAGAATTAGTATGCGAGAAGTTAATGTAATATGGTTATTAGACTACCAGTGACTTGGCTTCTTCTTAATGTGAGACAGGTGATATGGTAAAATATCAGTTTTAACCACTCTCACGGTAATAAGTAAATGAGGCTACTGGTGCGAGAATCGTGGTTTCTAATGTGATGAAACAAGTATATGGAAATAAAAAAACACAGGATATCCTATGTTTTTTCTTCTTACTATTATAACCATTTCAATCCAACGCGTCAGGGGTTGGACCGACGCGACACACAACTGCTCCAACCTTTATATGTGGTCCACGACTATCTTGTAAGGGAGTTATAAAGGAATGAATAAGTCATTTAAATCCACTTTTAGATATTTGGCAATTGCGACTAATTCAGATGCATATACATTCGCCAGATCATGCTCCAATTTGTAATACCGTTGTTTGTTAATATTTAGTCCCTGCAACTGCAGTTCAAGTACGATGGCTGCGGCCTTTATCTTTTTCTTAGTACGTATTCGTTTTATATTAGCTCCAACAGATATATGATTATCAGATCGGACTTTTATTTCTTCCATCCAGTTAAACTCCTTGCAAATGATACAGCAATGGTATACGATAAAATTCTATAAGTGGTATCCGTATAGCTTACAAGAGGGGGCGAAAATAATGAAGAGACTGTTTATTCTATTTTTAGCTTTTTGGCTGAGCTTTTTGGTGAGCTTTTTTTTATATGAAGAAGTTCGGCCTGAACCTGATTATTGTATGTGGAGTAGCTTTTCCAATACTTCGCAAAATTATAAGGAGGTAAGCATAAATATATTGCTTTTAGTGGATAGAAAAGTAGATAATAATTTGTATGAGGAGATTAAGAGTTTTTATAATAGGATGAATGGTGAACCAGATAAGTTGATTATCTATATGTATAAAACTTTAGATGATATTTTGAATGGTCATGAAGTGAACTTAAAAGAATTTTATAAATAAAAAAATAAAAACATAAAAAAAGATTCCTATAAAAAAATATTTATAGAAATCTATAAAAATTGTTTTTGATAAAAATGTAATAAAAGATAAATTTTCTTACATATTCTACTTATTACTATATATGTAAATTCTGGAAATGTCAAGAATCTTATATGGATACTTTTTTTGAAATTAATATAATAAAAACCCTTGCAAGTATGCGCTTTGCAAGGGTTTTTTATTGAAAATAAATTTAAGAAAAAAGACGATATCACACTAAAATAAAATTTAAAATTGAATCATATTGTAAAGATTATCTTTATCTGTTTGTGTTATTCCAATGTAACGTAATGTTACTTCTGCAGATGCGTGGTTATAGACCTGCATAATTAAGGCTATGTTATGTGTTTCGTTATACGCGTTATATCCCCAGGTCTTTCTAAGAGAATGGCTGTTAAAGTTATCCAGGTGTAGGGCCTGGGCGGCATCTTGTAATATGCGCTGTGCCTGTGTAGTACTTATGTGACGGCTGCCATGGCCTTTTCGGCTAATAAAGAGGTAATTATCGTACTGTAAGTTATATTCCTTAATATACTCTTTCAACGTTGATTTTAAAGAGGTATTAATGGCAATGTGCTTTTCCTTTCCAGTTTTTTGCTCCTTGATGGTTACATACTCACGGAAATACCCACTCGCGTGCATAAAATCGCATACCCGGAGCGGAACGATATCGCTGATTCTTAGAGCAGTATTTAACTGTGTTTTTGCCATTACGTAATCTCGCATATTCTTCCCTTTTAAATATGCGAACAATTCTTGCAATCTTTTATTGTCCCGAATCGGTTCAGTGGTTTTGTTCATCGTAAAAATTCTCCCTGTTGAATGTAATATAAATTAACTAAATTGACTGTTTAATTACATTCGGTATTTATCTCATGGTTAATCAATAAATTCTAACAGAAAAAAAACTAGATTACAAGAGGGTTTCCGGCACATCCATGGCTATACCACGAATGTAATATATTTTATCTTATATTACATTGAATTTTATGACGAAATTGGAGGGGTGATATGGAATCGAATGTTGCCAGGGTCATGAGCAGCGAGGCGCTGGAGATAGCACGCCTAAAAATGAAGACTAATAAACTGATTGATGCCAATGAGCAGTTAATAAAAGAGAAGGAGCAGCTGCAGGAAACCATCCAGCGATTGCAAAGAATTGAAGGTAGCAGAGAAGACGATTCTGGCATTTCAGAGGAAGATCGGTTTACTTTCCTCTATATAAAACGGATATTCCGTTTTATATCTGATTTGAAGCGTATGGCCTTATGGCTGGACTACAAAAATAATACGGCTAACACCAAGGAATATTATCGGATAGAAAAACGCGATTTTGAGACGATTTTAGCTACTTACACCGATGAAATGGTCTCAGCACATGATTTAATTCACTTTATGGTGAATTTAGGAATCTTAAAATCCAGCGATAGTAAAGAAATATTTTCTGTGATAGTGGCTGGAAAAAGCAGACGAGTATATATGGTCCGGAAAACTGCTGTAGATCTTCCTGGAGTTCAGGAGCTATGAGCGGTAATGCTTATATCGAAGAATTTTTAGGAATCGCGGGTTTTTTGGCCCGATCTCAGAAAGTTCCGATCGATAAAGGCTACATATTGGTAAGTAGAAAAATCTTAGATAATATGCTTAATCGGAATTCCTACGATACTGTAGAAAATAAGCTGCGAATTTGGAAACGGCTGCATTGGATCGACGCTGATCCGGATCGTTACACAAAGAAAATTTCTCGTAATGGGAAGCGGACCAGGGTGGTAAAAATTGATCTGGACGTTTACTACACCCTGGCACTTTTATTCAGCAAAGAGGCGGGGCAATAACGTAAAATTAATGTGGCAAAATGCCCCGCTGTCCAGTGCATATAAAATCGAGTTTCTTCTATATTATATACCCACCTCGATAATGGGCTAGATAACGTAGTTATCTAGCCAGTAGGGGGAGCGGGGAAAGCGGTGAGAGGTGTGTGAGCGCAGTACGTAGTACGGAGCGGATCGGGCCGATAGGCATACCGGGAGGCCAGTGAGCGCAGTACATAGTACGGAGCGGATTAAGCTGGTAGGAGTACTGGTGGGGACAGGAAGCGCAGTACGCAGTAAGGAACAGATTGGCCAGAAGAAGACTGGGAAGGACAGGGGAGGTACAGAACCGATCAGGCGTGTGGGGAAGTCAAGGGACGGGGTACCTGATAGAAGAGTAGCTGCATGTGAAACAAGCTGGCAGAAACATTGAAGGAGATGGAGGTCATAGCTGTGAAAGAAGTTTCTTTTAACACGAAAGAAATCATGGAGAGATCCGGATAATTTGAAGGAATAGTTTATTTCATTTATCTTACCTGTATCCTTTACTTGCCGTATATACCCATTACTCTATTATGTTTGTATGCTGCCTTCTTCATATAAAAACATAAAACTTGTTTTCTATAGAAATATGTTCAGATAAAACCGATTTTATAGAAAACAATAAAACAATGGAGGGAATAGGATGAAAAAAATATGTCCGAGATGCGGGAAAGAGAGAAGAGATCCTTTTGGTATATCACGCATGGATCAATTAAATATCTGTAGTATTTGCTGTTCGAAAGAGGCTTTAGACCTGGCGGTTAAAGAGGGGAGAATGTTATCTGATGAGGCAGATCAAATAATGTGTTGCATAGAAGAGGCATATAAAACCCACCTGGATTAGATCCAGATGGGGAAAATGTCGATGGAGGTTGGGAGCCTTCCATCCACTTAATGGTAGCACACTGCTAAATATTACGCAAGGTTTAAAGACCTACACGGGAGAAAAAATGACGCTGAGTACATTTCGGTACGAGTTTCGACGAAGGTATGGAGTTAAATTTAAAAATTGTATTTTGTTCCGTAATGGGGAGTTGTACAACCTGGATACGGAAGAGAGCATACGCTTTAAAAATTTGGACGCGGCCTTAGATTATGAGATTGAAGGAAAAACTATTCGGAAATTTATTGATGAAATGTCTATGGAAGACTTGAAACTTACATTAGATGGTGGCCGTGGAGCAAGTGGGGAGTTAGGGCAATCTACTTTCAAATTTCAAGACGCCGCGTCAATAACGAATGGTAGAAATGATAAAAGGGATCTAAACAGTCGCGCTAATACACAAATTAAGGAAAAAAGTGTAGCTGCAGCATTGAATATTTTCCGTAAAATGCACCTTGATCCTGAGAGGGAACATGCATTTTCGGTTGATGAAAATGGCTACGTACATAATTATGTTCATGGAGATGCTCATTCCGTTGCTATTATGGGCGGAAGAGGTGAGATGATTTTTCATAATCATCCCAGTGGTGGAACATTTTCAAAGTCAGATATGTTATCCACTTCGCTTTCGGCAGAAAAAGGAATTGTAGCAAGCTGTGTCAGCGGCGATCATATTTTCGTAAAAACTCATAAGTTTCGTGCAAATGAGTTCGTAAAGGCTGTTAATAGAGCTAAGATGCAAGGTCTTAATTACGATGATGCCGTGGGGAAGTGGCTGACAGCCAATCAAAAAAAATACGGATACCATTATGAATTTAAAAAGGCCGATTAAAAAGTAAAAATATAAAAATATTTTTATATAAAAATTGGTTTATATAAAAAAGGAGTAATTTGCCGAGGTGGGAGGAAGAGGATCTAGTTCTGGTCTAAGTAATGGATCTGGAATTAGTAGAGTGGAAAGAAAAATATGTCATGATGAGGTGGAATCAGCCTACCTATTTGATACAGATGGAAATGTGATTTTTTCAAAATCGGATAATACGAAAAATTATGTAACTTTTAGCGAAGAGCAAGTGAAACAGTTTGAGGACAATATATTAACACATAATCATCCCGGAGGATCCACCTTTAGTTGTGAAGACGTATCTTTATTGACTTATAGTAAAATGCAAGAAATTAGAGCGACGACTTCAAAAGGAACATTTTCCCTGCGGGCAAATAAAGATTCAAAGTCTTATGAGAAGGGGAGTCTGGCTTTTTCAGAAGATTATAGCTATTCAATTTATTTGCGTACAAAGCATTGTGATGGTGTATATGAGAAGTTGCTGAAGGATTATAGAAACTTTAGGATTGATGAGGTTGAATTTCAGAAGGGGTGTGATGCATTAAATAGTGGGATGGCAGAGTTTCGGAATACATGGTTAGAAGAGAATTCCCATAAGTACGGCTACATATACAGATTTCAAAGGAGGTGAGTAAGATGCCAAAAGAAAATAGCTGGAAGCTGGATGATTCTTCGTTAGAACCATATAAGGCAGAGCTGAAAAGAGAGGAAGTTTCCAAACCAGAGAAAAAAGAAGAGGAATCAGAAAATGTACAGAAGTCAGAGAAACTATGAGAATCTGGAGAAACGCCTTTTTAATGTCCCAGGAAAATATGGGATACCGGTAATTGAACCTACACACTTGAAAAGAAAGATTGATTTTATACCATTTAATTATGCAAAAACGATAGACCATCCAGAAAATAAAGGAATTCATTTTTTTTTAGACGACTATCAATTTAATCGTGTGTGGGCCAGGCCCAGAACTTATTTACACATGATTCAAAAATTTGCATATGTAATGTCACCGGACTTTAGTATTTATGTGGATTTTCCTCTCGTAATACAGCTATATAACCATTACCGAAAACATTGGTTAGCTGCATACTGGCAGGAAAATGGCGTTGAAGTGATCCCTTCTATTTCATGGGGAAATGAGGATTCATTTGAATGGTGTTTTGATGGTGAGCCACATTATAGCACTGTGGCAGTTTCGTCGGTTGGAACCCAGAGCAGCCAGGAAGGCCGGTCGGTATTTCTTCAAGGCTATATGGAGATGATGCGCAGATTAGAGCCAGAAGCAATTATATTTTATGGAGATGTTCCAGAACAGTGTAAGGGAAATATTATTCCAATTGAATCATTCCAGGAAAAATTTAAAAAAATTCAGTATAACCCCGCAGATAGATTTAAAGGAGTTAAATCTTATGAAAAAAGCGAAAAAAATATGGAATCTCTATAGGGAAGGAGAGTTACAGGGGATTTTCACGTCCTCGGAAATTTCAGATCTAACAGGGATGCACAAAAATAATGTTTCAAATTATGCCGAGCTGGGATCTCTGTATAAAGGGATCTATCGTATTGAGAAAGCGGATGAGTCACTGGCAAACGAATGGGCGACGGTGACAGAGGGAATTACTGCTGGGGCGAGTCGGTAAGATGAGCGGATCGGCGCATATGGCAATGGGCGTTTTTATTGGGGCCATGGTGGTATATGTGGCCCGGCCAAAAGTGGTTGAGTCGGCGGTAATCTTTGGTATTACAACAACGGCAATTTTACTTCCAGATATTGATGAGCCACGTAGCAAGATAGGAAGAAGATATCCTGTAATATCCTTTATTATTCATTTCCTTTGTGGCCATCGTTATTTAATACATTCACCATTTTTATTAGCTATTCTATATTACTTACTTAATTCCAATTTACAGGGGATCAGCTTTGTGGCTGGATATGGGGGGCATTTATTGCAGGATCTATTTACAGCCGGCGGGCTTGCGCTTCTCTACCCATTTAGTCGGCGTAGAATCAGCTTATCTCCATTTCGTACTGGAGGTATTACAGATTGGCTTATGACTGGTGTGCTTATGATAATAATTTTTAAAATAGTAACGGAGAGGTGGTAGAAATGTGTATAGATTGGAAAATGGTTTCCAAAAGAATATATCAGCAGCGAAAAAAAATGAGGATGTCCCGAGAGGAAGTCGCGGAGAAAATAGGAAGAGTGCCGAGCTATTATGGCGATATTGAGCGTGGAACTTGCGGGCTGTCGGTGGATACGCTGGTTGCGTTATCAAATACACTTCATCTTTCAGTCGATTATATTTTGTATGGAGCTGCGGAAGAGACAGATATATACGAGCAAATTTGCCGATCGCTGAAAAATTATGATATCAGGATACAGAATAGGGCTCTTTCTTTGATGGATTTCTATTTAAAACAGGAGGTTAAGACAGGATGAAAAAAAGATCTCTCCGGACAGTGCTTGCAGCAGCATTGATTGTATCATGCTTATCGCAGAGTACAAGTTATGGAGCCTGGATTGAGAATAACAGTGCCTGGCAGTACCAAGAGGGGGAGGAGACAGTAAAAGGCTGGGGGTTAATAGAAAATGAGTGGTATTTCTTTGGCCCTTATGGGGATATGGTAACTGGTTGGCAAAAAGTTGCGGACAAATGGTACTTTTTCAATCCTATATCCAATGGTACGAAAGGTAAGATGCTTACGGGGTGGCAATGGATTGATGGATATTGCTATTACTTTACAGAAATGAAGGATGCTTCCCATGTTGAAGGGGAAATGTGGAGCGGTGAGGTAACGCCAGATGGATATATAGTAGATGGATCTGGCCGTTGGACGGATGCACAGGGAATTGTACAGTTCTTAGAAGGAAAAGGAATTTTGACATTTAAACAGAGCCACGCACAGAGCCGTTTTAGTAGTGGAGGATCAGGGGGAGGGGGCGGTACGAATAGTCATCCGGATAATCCAGAACCAGAGCCAGAACCAAGACCGGATATAAAACCAGAACCGGATGTAAAACCAGAGCCAGAGCCGGCAACGCCATCCGAAGCCAAGAAATTGTATACTTACACAATTCGATATATGGATATTATTGACCGCACTATGTTGTATATGGTTACAGGACAGGCAGAAGAAAATGAACGGATCGAAATTGATCAGATTAATATTGAGGGCTATACAATTCATGGCGGGCAGAAGGAAAGTTTTTCTGTTTCGACCGATGGACTAACAGTTAATATTTATTATGATCCAGTCACACCGGCCTCGCCATCGGAGGCAGTCAAAATCGATTGGAGTATCTATTTTATAGAGCAGGACAATCCGGATAATCAAATCTTTAAGGCTCAGACTGGAAAAACAGAAGAGGGAAGAGAAATTATCATTGATTTTCCGGAAACTATATTAGGTACTGACGGTTATTATTACTATGCACTTGTCAGTAGCCCTTATGCAATTACTGTGTCGGGGACAGGCCGACAGAAATATTACATAGAGTACGAGCGAGGTGACAAAGAGGAAGAAGAGGATCCGGAACATGAGGCGGCGGAAAAATTAAAAGACTGGCAGCGTATTGCAGCGTTGGCGGATGAGAAAATAACTGGATATAGAATACCAGAAGAACAGTACCAATCATTGATTTCTGGTGATCTATATGCCAGTAATGAACGAATTAAAAATATGGTGTCAATGGTACAGGATGCCGATCCGCATGAAATCTATATTATTGGACTGAACCATATTCCTAACACACTTATTATCGGGCAGACCTTTCCGGACGTTATAAATATATCGTCATTAGAAATGGGGAGTTTGGATATAGGGGGCCAAAAATATACTATGCTACGTATTGGATTTACGAGATCATATGATAAAAAAACGTGTGTACATGACTATGAATTAACTGATTATGTTCCCTGCAGCTGCACCGCTCCGGGCTATGGCAGTGTGCAGTGTAGAAAATGTGGAAGTACAGAATCGATAATATTGCCATCGTCTGGCCATACAGACCTAAACCATGATGGTATATGCGAGGTGTGTTTTAAGCAGATCGAGGGAAATGATCCAGAGCCAGTACATTACAATATAGGGGATGTACAGGCCCGAAGGATTAAAGGCAAGATATATTTGTTCAGGTGCATTGATGAAGATTATGGAAAAAAAGCATTATTTCTCTGTGATAGCACGATTCGCTCTGATATAGATAGCTCTGCAGCAACGGTGAAGAAACTTACTTTTGGCAGTAACAATAACTATAAATACTCATACATTAGAACCTGGCTGAATGACAATGCGGATGATCTCTTTGGTGCAGAAGCTACTCTGATCGGAACAAATGTTGCTTACCAGGGAGCTACGGGAGATGGAAGCTATGAGCAATTTAATGAAAATGAATTGATTGCTTTAGAAAAGCAGTTTCAATTGTTGGAAGATGAAATATTTATTTTGTCTGTGGAAGAGGCTATACAATACCGGGAGTATCTATGGAGATTTGGAGGAAGTGAGGAAAATAATCAGGAAACACAGTACTCAGCGTATTCCCGTGGCTATTATCTCCGTACTCCTCAATATAAGGGCGAAAATGGCTTTGAGTATGGGCCTGGTATCTATGTTGTTGACTTTTCCGGGAGTATTCATCCTGTATCGGTGAGCAGCACTGATAATATCGGCATTAGGCCGGTAATAGCCATTAGGCAGCAGTAAAGGTAATCCAGAGGAGGAAGTAAATGGACAACTATATCATTACCTTGTTAATACAAAAAAAAGAGGATAATTGCAAAAATATTAATGAGGTGAAGCTGGAAGTAATGGATGCGCTTCATGAGGAAGGCACATATGAACCGTTGGATGTGTATGCTACTACTCAGATCGAAAAGGCATATGCAGCAGGAAGATCTCTGATGGAAGGAAAAAGGGAACATATTTTCAAACTAATTACGGCACTATAGGAAGGAAAAAATATGAAAAAAGTATGGAAAAAGGTATTGGCCTTCGGCCTGTGTGGTGTTCTGATATTTTCTGTAATGCCACCTCTGCCAGTTATGGCTAAGAATGTACAAAGAAATATTGCCACAAATTCAAATGCCGAAAAAAATGAAAATACGCCGGTTGCTACAAAATCAAATGCGGATACAGCGAATAAGGCTACACTCTCTAATGCTTTACGAGCTGCAAATTCTTTGGGGGATATTTGGGACGACTGGAGCGGAAAAACGAGCTTTGAATTTTTGAATGGAACCCAGGGAGACGGTTCTGAGAAGAAACCATTTTTGATAAAGAATCGGGAACAGCTCATGGGACTCTCAGAGCTTGCAGCAATGGGGATGATGATTCCCGATGCCGGCGGAGCCGATTATCCGGGTGATTATTCTGGTTGCTTCTTTGCCCTGGGCGGAAATATAGACATGCAGGGAGTTGATTGGATACCGATAGGTTTCTATGGCGACTCTTCGGAGTCGGCTGGGCCGATCGTAAATGCATTTCAAGGTGATTTCGACGGCAACGGCTACACAATTCGAAATTTAAAGCTAAATAAATTTGTTAATTATAATCACGTTGGCTTATTTGGGGCTATTAGTAATTCGCTTATTCATGATCTGATTGTTATTCCTGATGCAACAGAAATCAAAGGGAACGACAGAGTGGGATCTATAGTAGGATATGCAGTTGATTCTAAGATCATAAATGTAAAAGTGAAAAATGCTGCATTGAATACTACCGGAATTACTGGCGGTATTGCTGGCGAGGTAAGCAATACGGTAATAGAAAATGCGATCTGTGACAATGTAATAATTGATGCCTCCAATGGAGCAGAAATTATATATATAGGAGGGATTGTAGGGATTGCCTCAGATTCTGCCGTTGTAGATTGTGAGGTTACGACAGGAAGCGGGAATACGGCTAGAATACAAGGTACCGGCTTTACCGGCGGAATTATCGGATATCAAAACTCAGCAGATATTTATAACGTGTATGTAAAGGGAACAATCGGAGGGTATCACTCAACGGCAATCGGAGGGATTACAGGAAAATACGTATCCGGAAAGCTTAAAGTGGCACGTTTTGAAGGCACGATTGGTAATTCACAGTTAGGGTCGATGGCGAGAGAAGGTACTTTTATCGGCACAAGGCAAGGTGCAGCCACTAACTTTGATTATATCGATGATGTAGCGTACCTATTTGCTGATTCTGAAAGCAAAATCAGCGCAAATGTGTGCGGATCAGAGATCCCGGATGATAATGATTATACTTACGATGCTCATATAGGATATTGGCATAATAGCGATCTTTACTTTACTTTAATGCAGGGCGGTACGAGTAAAAATATAACAGATCAGTATTTTTACGAGATATTAGAAGAGGGGATCCTTTCTATTATGGACGAGGAGGGGGCTGGTCAGTATAGGGTTGACCATTTTGCGCCAAATTCAGTCGGCCGTCCGGTGCGTGGCTATCTGGTTATCGTGAACCAGATTGATACAATTGCCAATGGACAGAATTTTTATGATATTGCGACATTGACGGCAAAAGGGGCATCCCAATATGCGAAAACCCTCGATAAAGAACATAGGGGGGCAGTAGCTGCCGGGGCGGTTGTCAATGTGAGTACAGCACCAAATAATACTGATACAGAGAAATTCCAGATGGAGGGAACCCCATATTATACAAATGCAGATGGGGTGAAAAAAGATACCACATACTCTGATGCCAGCCATAGTTATACCTTTAAGATGCCGGAAGAAGATATTGTGATCGATGCTACATACAAAAAGGTTGCTGTATCTATTCAGGTTCAGCCAGATACATACAATTTTTCGGTAACGCAGACAAGAACTGGGAACCGAAAATATCCTACTAAAATAACGGAAGTTAAAAACAAGGAGGGGAAGTTGATAGCCCGCTATATCAACGGCAGCTTAGATCAAGGGATGGAAGTACAGCCGGTAATGATCCAGGCGGTGATCGATGCAAACAACGATGTATATGATAATCGCGTAAAATGGAGTATTGACGACGCGGATCTGATTACCCTTGCTCAAAATGATGATGAAGGATCAGATGGATATACTGCAAAATCTGCCAGCGTTACATTAAATCTTAATTCCAGATTCTTTGAGGATATTATTACAGATCTGGAGGGTAAACAGGCAGAAGAAAACTATCAATATAAGATACCGAATACGATTTACGGCGCGGGCCATCAAAACGGAGGCGTTGCGATCCTGACGGCAGCTACGCGGCCATCAACATCCTTTGAAGGGAAACCCTGTACAGCAAATTGCCGCATTAATGTAACGTTCCAGATAATTGATAATACGCTTGTGGCGGCAGAAGGTGCAGTATTAGATAAAATGACTTTGGAATATACCGTGACTCGTAGATTAACTGGAGATCGGTTATCCCCGCAGGAGTCTATTACTGTAACAGCTCCTCAGTCTTTAACTGCAACGTTTCTCCCGGATTACTTCTCAAAAGAGGAAGTGACCTGGAAGAGCAGCGATCCAGCCGTAATTGGAGTAAGCCAAGATAATGTGGCATATAGGGAGGCATCTGTATCCGCCTACAAGGATGCCAAATGGATTAAAGATATTATTGCGACAGATAATGGTGTTATATCAAATGACAGGTATGCGAGTGTATCTGGACATGGAGAGAGGCAAGCAATTATAAGCGTGGAAGGTAAGGACAAGCTGGGAAATCGTGCAACGGCCGATTGCCAAGTGACTGTACGGTACGTAACAGAGGATCAGACTGTTATAAAACCGGAAGCTGTCGAATTAGATCAAGCTACGCTAACGTATGAGCTGTCATATGATAAGGCTGGAGATATCCGGTCGGAGACGATCAAAAAGAATGGGTTTGAACCGAAAAAGTTATCAGCTGTAGTATTGCCAGATATAGAAGATACAGAGAGCCATCGGCCATATGATCGGACTGTAAAATGGAGTTCATCGGATCCATCGGTACTATCTGTTGATGCTGCCGGAAATCTTACGGTAATCGATGAGGCTCCATGGATGCAGGAAGCTATGGCGCAAGCTCCATATCAGGCGGCGAAAGAGATCTTTGTGACAGCTACGACAGCCGACGGTAAAAAGATTGCTTCATGTAAGGTTAATTTACAGTTCCAAGTAAATTGTATTGAAGCAGATCGAGAAAAGGAAAGTTATCGGATTGTCCTTACGAAAAGTGGACGCAGATCGGCACCGATCCTTACTTACACAGGCCAGGAATCAAAAAAATTAAAGGCGGCCATATATCCGGAAAGCTCGGATCTTAATTATGTAGTATGGATCTCGAAGGATCCGGAAGTAATAACGGTAGCAGCGGATGGCACCATAACGCCGGTGTTATTAGATGAAAATAATGAGTTAAAAGCTCAGTGGATAAAAGAAATATTACAGGAGTACCCCTACAGTGGCACAAAAACTGTAGAGGTGACGGCATCAACAACAAATGGAAAGATGAGTGATGGTGTAATAATCGATCTGGAATTTGTGGTAATTGACAATACATATTCTTCTGGGGGATCAGGCGGCGGATCCACCGGTGGCGGTGGAGGCGGCGGATCCACTGGTGTAACCCCAACAGGTAAAACCCAGAGTACGGGAGCACCGGCCGGCTCTGTAACTGGCAGTTGGACTCAGGCTGCTAATGGTAAGTGGCTCTTTGCTGCAGGTCGAACGTACGCTGATGAATGGGCTTATATTAATAATCCGTATGCGTCTGCAGGACAGCCAGCGGCATCTTGGTTCCGGTTTGACCCGGATGGATTTATGGTAGTTGGTTGGTACACGGACAATGATGGAAATATCTATTATTTGAATCCGATATCCGATGGGACTCAGGGACAGATGCTTACAGGCTGGCAGTATATTGATGGGGCCTGGTATTATTTTAATCCGGAGTCAGATGGAACAAGAGGGAAACTTCTAACAAATACCATAATCGGGGGATACCAGCTGAACGAGAAAGGCCAGTGGGTTGAAGAAGAGATTGTAACAACAAAATAAAAGAATCGGGTACCGTGTACATTGAAAACTTAATATTGACCGATAGTAAATAGTGCTGGCTGGGAGGAACCCAGCCAGCAAGAAATTAATTACAAACAAATAAAAGTATGTTATACTAAAATTGGGTAGCCAATCTGCGGGTGGTTTTCCACTTCCTTTGCCTTACATCTGAATTTTACATAAGGATGAAAGGAGGTGGTGCGTGTGAGTACATATGAAGAATTAACATTAATTGTTAATGTTGCAATGTTGATTATTGCAATTTTAGTATATACAAACAGCAAAGGTACAAAAAAATAACCACCCCGCCTACCAAGCCGATGGTTATTTTTCCCTAGGAATTGGAAAGCCACTCTGTGGAGTTGGCTACCTTTTGTACCTTTAGATTATCACATATTAAAAAAAAAGTCAAATTAGTATGTTGCCGGTGATATTACAGGTAGCATTATATTAAAGGGTCAGATTGTCAATCCCAAAAGAGTATGATATACTTTTGCTGGGTAGTTAATCTGCTGGGTGGTTTTCCGTCTTCTTTTCTCGGAGTAATTGAGGAGAGGAGGTGGTATCCATGAGTACATATGAGGAACTGACATTAATTGTCAATGTGGCAATGCTAGTTGTAGCTATACTCGTATACGCAAATGGAAAAGGTACAAAAAAATAACCACCCCGCCTACCAAGCTGATGGTTATTTTTAAATAATTATTAGACGGAAAGCCACTCTGTGGAGTTGACTACCTTTTGTACCTTTAGGATATCATAATTTAAATAAAAAGTCAAATTAAGCTACCGGTGAAGTTACAGGTAGCTTTTATTTTCATTTTTTCGGAACGAGTAAGAAATTTGCTGATAATTTTAAGCAGGGAGTCTTGCATAATTCCCTTAGAAAGAATATAATAAACGTAAGAAAATACGTTTTAAGAAAGAAGGGATAACTATATTTGTTGTAAGTAATCGTGATCTTCAGGTCAAGCTAAAAGAAATTCGTGAAAAAGTAAATAAGGGGGATGATGCAATACATCATAGCAGAGGTTCAGATGATTTAGTGATTACTTCTTTAAAACGGTATAATCAAATGATCGATATTTTATTTAAGGAACACAAAAGTGCTAAAGAAGTTTTAGAAGAAGAGCAGGATAATAAAAAATTATTAGAAAAATATGTTGCTCTATCAATGAGATTACAAGAAGAAAATTTAAAAGAAGGACCAGATTTTGTAAAACAAAAAGATTTAAGTAATGAATGGTCAAAGATAAAAAAAGAAATTCTTAAACGAATGGAAACTTAGGATTTTAGGGTAAAGGGATGATCAGATGGAGCGGAAATACTATGAAAAATGAATTTATATCGAGGAAGAAAAATTTTCAAGGCACGGAGGGATACATGGTTTCACAGATGATACAGGGAAAGCCAACGTGTGAACAGTTTGTTCCTGCAGATAACTATGAAGAATTCTGCAAATCAATAAATACAATACCTAGAGCCATGACTGTAAAAGCTGAAATTTTAATGTGTACAACAAAAGCTGAAAAGATTGAATGTTGTAGAACATATTTTAACCAGATTCTGGAGGAGAAAGATCCTCAGCGCACATTGCAGTTAGTTGATCTAATGAATGTTATGGAGCGCGAATTTGGAACGTTTCGTATCTATCCAACAGAGGAGTTCATGGCCAGAGAGGAAGTCAAATTGTACCATGAAATATCTATGGCCAGAGATTTATAAACACCGATAGAGCAGAGGTGAGAACCAGGAGACCTTTGGCGCATCACCGGCGAGGGATTAGTAATCCACCAGTTTCACCGGTTATGAGAGAATCCAAAATCAAAAATTCAGAAATTACTACAAAAGACTATCGGATTCCACCTGGTAGTCTTTTATTAATTTGTCGAAAACTGTCAATATTTGTAGAATAAAAAGGAAAGCGCAGACAAAGTCTCTATGCTATACTTGTTTTAAGTAATAGGTGGGGATTGAAAAACAAACTGGAGGTTTTTGCATGGCAGTATGTTGTATTATAACTGGAGGGCTTTTCTTGGCATTTGGAATATATTTGTGGTTTTGGTTAGATAAGCGACACTTTTATCGAAGAAATGTTGCTGGATTGGAGGAATTTGATTCTTACTTCGATATGTGGAAAAAGAGAATTAAAGAGTATTTTGTGAAAACGATAAGCGGCTTTTTATTATTTTTCGGAACATGGTTAATAATTATGGGGATTGCGGGAGCAATATTTATTTAGAAAGGGGTAGAAAGATGAAAAAGTATATGTCTTTAATTGCGATAACAGCGTTAATGGTCACGGGAGCAAGCATGAATTGTTATGCTGCAGGTTGGCAGCAAAACCAAAATGGCTGGTGGTGGCAGTATGATGATGCCAGCTGGCCGGCGGCGACCTGGCAATGGCTTGATGGAAACGGTGATGGCACCGCAGAATGTTATTATTTTGATGGAAATGGATATATGCTGGCCGGGACAACAACCCCGGGTGGGTATCAGGTAGACGGCGAGGGAAGATGGATATTAGATGGTGTGATCCAAACAAAGAGTGTCACTGGTCAGAATATGGGATCTGGAACGACTGGCTCCGGAGGAGTTGGCAGCTCAAACGGGAACGGAAATAATCCGCATAAGGATAATCGGACAGTGACAGGCCGATATGATATTACAAGCAGTGGGGCCGCTCTGGATGATGCATATTACACACCGATTGACCATACCGATGTGACCGCGATCAATAATCCAGATAAATATTGTGAGCTGATGAACTTAGGTGCACTTGATACAGAAGAAAATGTAGAGAGATTTACTAATCACTGGAGAGTTGATTGGAGTAAGCCAGTCTCTGAAAGTGGTCAATCTAATATATATTGGTATTATAACTCTTTTGGAGATAGTAGGGATCAGCCAGGGGATTTTTATAAAATTGTTAAAGTGAGTAGATCCAGGCACTATGAAGCGCACCAAGGAAATACAATATATGAACTAAGAGTTTATGGATTTGAAGACGGTTACATGTTAGTAAATACCACGAGAAATGGTATTTACTTTAACGAGCGCGGCGAAGCTGTTGTAAACGATGCGGTAGTAAAGCATACAAATTATTGTTATTATGGTGACATTCACTGGCATACAACTTTAAGAGATAAAAGCGAGTTTTACTGGGACGATCCTATCACTTATGAAGGATATCCAATATTTTACCACAACCGCTACATGCGGGATGATGGAATAGATATTAATGGCTATGGTTTTGGCGATTGTTGTGGCCCTATTTATAATTTTGAAGACTAATTAAATTTCAAATATAATGCTTAAAAGCTATCGGTAATTGTATATCGATAGCTTTTTTTTGTGAAAAAATAGTAATTACAAATTTATCGGATTTAAGGTTATACGTATTAGAAATACGGAAGATCAGGAGGGCTATAAATTGATTAATATTTGATAATAATGTGATACGTGGCAATTAAGCATTACTAATACGAGGAGTGGTGAAAATGATCAAAGTGAAACTAAAGAGGATTACAGCACTGTTGCTATCCGGAATTATGATTGCATCGTCTCTGGCCACGCCGGCCTACGCTATATATAGCTATTATTCTATGGACGCTTTAACTGATGCGGACAGGGCTATTAAGGACTGGACATGGTCTGCAGATGCAGAACAAGAAGCATTAGATCCTTTGGTGGGACTCACACCAACAGGATTATCCCAGCAGCAGACAGCAATCATGGGAGGATATACTACAAAATTTTGGTTTCAGGACGAAGGTGCCAAAACGGTGACAATTAATCATAATGGAAAAGATATTGAAATAGATTTTTCGAAGTTTAATCACCGCTATTATTCCTGTGCTGATAGCCATAATACGGGCTGGTTCGCACCGATCGGGAGCCAGATGGTTTTTAAACAGATGTATTTTCCAACAACCAATTTAGGAGATTATCCAGAATTTATAAAAAATGCTCCGGTTGATATGGAAGAAAAGAAATTCATTTTATTGATGATATCTATGTTAAGTGCAGCGTATGAAACGCCAAGCGCGTCTGATCTAAAAGATTCTGATTGCTCTTCCATGTATTACTATTTGTTGTGGCTTTCCATATGGGCCAACGACATATACGCCGACAGCGGTGTTTTTCACGGCGTAAGTCCAGAGGATGACTGGGATTATGTTCGTGATATGGTGAGAGTTGGTTATCCGGAGCGATTGAATCCTGATGCATGGGGAAGTACCGCTATTTATGACGCGTTTCGTGATGGCGGGCCGGCGCAAAAATACTTTTTTAATTGCTGGAGAGCTGCGAAATTCCTGTCTACATTTGATTACAGCGATATAGGTACTTCATTACCGCTGTCTGAGCCGATCATGGGTGAAGACGGAATGTATCACATGACGTTTGATTACTCTTCTCTTGATGAGTACTCAAAAGAGGTATATCGCCGTCTGGTAGCGGATAATCTGGCGGCCGGTTGGGAATATGACAATAATGGTAGTTATATCGATTTTAAGTCAGCAGATGGTAATTCTGATGGTAACGCTATTGCTGTTCTCCGTTTTCAGGAGAACAGCGAAGAAGATCACTTTTATAACTGCGGTTTTGGGATCGGTGGATTGGCCGGTTTCCGTGGATGCAGCAAAGGTAAAGGTACTAGGCCTACATGGGGTAATACACAGACCTACTTCTCGGCGGTATCAGAACCACTCGAAATTTTGGTGGGTGGAATCTTAACCGGTACCGGGGGAGAAGGTGACTGGAAGGTGTCGGTTGACCGATACGAGCATACAGAAACGTGGGAAACCCATTATAATGTACAACTCCGAAAATATGATTCCGAGACAGGCCAGCCTCTTGCCGGCTCTAAATGGGACATTTTAGAAGCCTTCGATGCCAGCCAGTTAGACAGCACAGATCTGGAATCTGCAGACAATTGGGCGAACGCGAAAGGGAGCCAATTCCTCCGGTGGGACGGTTGGGACTATGGCGATGGAAACCCGGATGGCGATATTGCGAATGATCCCTGTACCTGGGATATCAATGTGACCAATTCAGATGGTTTACTGATGCTGGGAGACAACGAAGAAAATGCAACAAATAAAGTGGCGCATACTGATGTGAAATCATATACCTACACGAAAGGGTATTGTGGCGGCCACCCGGATCCAGATATAGAGGAAAGTGGAGATCCGGAAGTGGATGCTGAGATCGAAGCAGCTGCACAGGAGGCATGGGAAGCCGAAGTAAATAAATGTGAAGAATTAGCGGCCAAAGGAGGTTTTTTTCATTCTATTGATCCTGGGACTGCACAAGAAGATCTGGAGGCAGATCGAAATGAGTATTATAAGCAGTTTATTTCACTGAGGTATGATTATTCCGCAGTGGAATTAAACCCGCGCCCAGGCTATACCATTCATGGGGTGCATAAAGATGATATACCGATAGAAATAAAAACAGTTACTTCTTCTGAGTATAAAGATTCTAATAATAAACCTACGTCATTAAAAGAAAGTACTCAGATGAGGATGAAGATGCTGCAGCCCATTTTACCTCAAGCGGATCTGGGAGGAGAGCGGACAAATTATGTAGCAGATGGGAATACCAATGTTGCAACGCCAGCTCATGCATCGGCTTCCACGGCTGATTATGAAGTGGAAGAAATGGAGGATATCGAGCAGGAGGACAGCGAAGAGGCAACTCCATCCAATGCTACCGCCTCTAATGCGAAGAAAAAAACTAGATTATTGAGCCAGCTAAAAGACTTGTTTGAAGCCCCGAAAAAGCTGATTGAAAAAAATACAGTTTCGCTGTATGCATCTGCAGATGATGATAATAATGATAGTCTCGATGGAAATTTTAAGCCTTCCGAAGTCCCTACTATATCGCCAATAGATGGAAGCATTGTAGACCATACATTTGTGGTATACGACCATCGAACTGAGGGAGAAATACATATCAATAAACGAGATCTGTACCTAAAAGATGGAGAAAATGATAATTATGATGCGTATGGAGATGCCGTAGGGGATGGAACCTTAGAGGGGGCCGTATATGGGCTATTTGCGCTCCAGAATATTAATCATCCGGATGGACATACTGGGACTGTGTATCAGAAGGACGACCTTGTCGCTGTAGCAACAACAGATCGGAACGGTGATGCTTCTTTCATGGCTTACACAGAAGCTCCGGGAATGACTTGGAACTATAATTCCGGAATGATCGAAAAACGCCCAGGCGATATCCATGGCCCCGATAATCTGTACAGGGATCAGGCTGCCGCTGATGCGGTCAATGATATCGAAAACTATATCGGCCATGATTCCGATGGTAGAGTGATCCAACTAATTGACTCTGTTGCTGGAGACGGGTCAGCGTACCAGAAAAACTCCTCTAATCAGGCCGGTATTGATGGAGTAATGGGGACATATGCCACCTATCCGATATCTAATAATGAGGAAGAAAATGGGAACTGCTGGATTGGACGTCCACTGATCGTTGAAGAGGGAGGAACAACCTATTATATAAAAGAACTTGCCAGATCCGAGGGATACGAGCTTTCTGTCAATGGGAAAACAAATCTCATTACAAATGGTCAGAATAACTTTGAGGGAGAATTTAAGGCAGCCGATGTAACAATAGGGCCAATCACCCTTGATTTGACGAATAATGGCAACTATTTTGATATAACAGCACAGAATGTAGAACACGATATTACTTTGCAAGGAAATGACTTTCCGGCCGGGGCGGCCTTTTCGATATCTACAATCGAAAAGGTTCCAGAAAAAATAACGGTACCTGTGTATAGCATAATTAAAAAACCAGTTATTGCAACTACAGGAGCATTTGTTTTCCGCGACGGTCAGAAGGTACTGGCGGATATTGGAGATACTGTTTCATTTGCCAGCGGGCAGACCTACACAGTAAATGCAGTATCGGCCAAGACAGATAAAACGATTGGGGCCAAACCGCTAAATTATCACACGCTGGGGACACCAACCGTAACCGATCTTCACTCCGGGGGATCTGCAGCCGCTTTCCAGAGTTTATACAATACAGAACTTGAAAATCTGGGATATAAAGAGCCAGGAACAGATGCGCCCTGGATAAGAGTGAAATTATCAGGAACAACAGATACAGAGAGAATCACAGCAATTACAACGGCCATATTGAATTATGACTTACAGTATTTTAATGCGTTGCGGATCACGGATATGGAGCAATCAGGCGGCAGCCTGTACGCAATTATGCAATATGAATGGCAGCTGTATGGTGATAGCCGTGATAATAGCGTTTATGTACCAGACAAAGACCGGCTGTATATGAAGAAAGACAGCGGTAATGGATATTTTGTCTATGCCAGATATGATGATGTGGCTTCAAATCCTGCAGTTATATCCTTCCAAATGAAAAATGGCTTTCTGGAACGGGCTACATTGAAGGATCAGGAGGTTAGCGGCCTCAATGTAACGTATCCTGAACAGCTTCCGGAAATGTATACTCTGGTAACAGCACAAACGCCTTCATATTGGGTGTATGCAGCTGGCGAGCAGCAAATCGATGATGCTGGGGAATTAAAATATACAGAAGAGACAAAAGTGGAATATGTGCAGCAAGATGGTTTTAAAGAGGTCGAAAGGACAATAAAACTTACCTCGCTATATGACGCAGCACAGAAAACTTATACCATTACGCTTCCGATGGAAGCCTTTAATGCGGAGAAGATTAAACTTAAAGTCTCTGATGATGGAAGCGGAGCCTATTCTGTGAAACAGGCGTATGTAAAACAGAGTTATTTTACTTATCTTCCACTGAGTCAGAATGATGATTCCTATGTCATGTACATAACACTTACGCGGCCAGCAGCGGATCAGCCATGGCAGGATGGAAATACGAGAGTAGATAAAGTTGGTGTATTGCAACGTCCGATCCAGCAGAAAGTAAAAATCGTAAAGGATATTTCCATAAATGAGGACGGAAAATATGAAGATAATACGTTTGCTGGTTCTGGCCATGAGGATAGTTTTACCCAGAATGGAGGAGGCACAGAAGATAATGCAGCTTACCGGCCAAACTTCCGCTTTAAAATCTATTTAAAATCTAATTTGGAGCAGCTATACAGAGACGAGGAAGGCAAAATTGACTGGCAGGATCGAAATGGAAATATCATAGATATTGCAGCGTATCGCGCGGCTTATCCGGAAAAAGTACAAAAAATATATTCGAAGGTACCACACCTGACGGATCCGTTGGTAAGGCGATCAAACGATGCAGCTATCGCAAATACTGAGTTATACAGTTATACGTCGGGCAAAATAAATGATAATCAGAATAATGGTTATACGTCAGTGTTGGAAACTACCATGCAAACTGTACAGGAGCCAGACGGAAACGAAAGAACGATTGCACGTTACAACTACAGCAAATTCTTTCATGCAATTAATGTCGCCAATCAAGATAAATGGGACAAAGTGAATGATAGAAGCACATCATTTAAACCATTTGCTATCATAAAATCTTTACTATTTGGTACAGATGGGGCTGAAAAAGCATATCCAGCCGGGCATAATAACGCTGAGATCCGGAATGAGATTAACACCTCAGATGCCGCGAAGGAAAATGCAACACGATCTGACCATGTGAGGCAATTTGCAATTTCCTGGTATCTGGATGACGAAGTAAAAAAACTTGTGAAAGAAAACAATGCCGGGGAAACGGAGGGAGCAACGGGCAGTGAAAGCTACCAGGACGAAATATATGATATAGCTCTCTTTCAGGCCATTATGAAAGCAGAAAACTACTTGAAGCCATTCTTTACATACGATTTGGATGAAATTTATTCAATCGAGTGGGATGGAGAGGCGGATGGTGGTAAAGATGGCGACAAAACGACCCTAAGTGCAGATCAGGAAGATGCGGCAGCTGAATACTGTTATGGTGTATCTGAATATCTTCCCTACGGATCTTATGTAACTGTCGAACAGCAGCCAGCCGAGAAGGATCTGGATGATTTCTACAATAAACATTATAAAATCGATGAACCAAAAGAAATTGAACTTCCAGCTGTGTATGAAGGTGGAAAGGCTGGGGCCGATACAACTCCTGAGCAGTTAAGTAACCATTACAAATATAAAGAGAGTGAGCCGGTCGCAAAATTAACAGCAAAGTACTACATACGATTCAATGAAGAGTGGCCAGAGGTGGGAACCGAAAATAATTATGTAATAAAAGCCCATGGCTATTATGGCGATTATGAGATCTACAAGTACGGCCTGGATCTGGATAAGCTGGACGGAACTGCCGCCGGCGATCCCACCGGGGCGGCGCATTTTCAAATCACCCAGTCTCCCATGGATCCGACGAAAGACTACTATAATACCATCGTCGATCCGGAAGAGCAGGGCGGCAACCCGGACAGCTACTATTTTGCTGACGACGGGAACACCGGGCCAACAGCCAACGGTGAACAATATGAAGCCGATGCGGTGGAACGGATCTATCACTATGGCTCTATTTCAGAGGACAAACAAGTTTATAATAACGTTTCTTACCCAACAGAGAAGGGAGAGGAGTATCAAGATAATATTACAGTCATGGAGGGGATGCAGATTGCGTATGACGGAAAATATGCTCCTATGTTGGTTCCCTGGACTGTAACAGAGCCAGTAGATGAACTGGTTGATATGGCGCAGAAACCGGATGGTTCTTCCAGCTATAAAGGATATGCATATCGCAAGTATCGGAACACCTATTATACAAGCAAACTCCGCATTGAAAAGCTCGATGCAGAGACAGGCGAGAATATTCTTCACGATGGTGCATTTTTTGCTCTTTATGCAGCGGAGCGGGAAGACGGCCAAGACACGGATGGTCTGATAAAGTTTTATGAACAGGAAACATTAATAAAGGGGTCAAAAGAGTTTTTAGAGGCCATGGGAGCTACACAGATCACGCCGGCCGCCAGGGCTCTTCCGGATATCGGTGGATTATGGACGGGATATGTGCCAGCCGGTACACCGATTTGCAGTGAGGCGGAACAAATTATACTAACCGATCAATCGGGCCGGCGGACAGGGCTGTTTGAGGCGTTCACGACGACTCGGGACGGTATGCAAGTAAAAGAAGAAGATCTAACACAGACGGCCATCCAAGATCAGAATACCGGATATCTAGTAACTCCGCAGCCTTTAGGGGCAGGAACTTATGTCTTATGCGAAGTACGGCCGCCAGCTGGCTACGTTCGAACGAAACCGGTGGCTATTGAGATCTATTCGGACAAGATTTCTTATTATTTAGACGGCGACAGAGACAACCGGGTGGCAGCATCCATTTACGAGGACGAGACGGGTGAGGGGCCGCAGGGAATTAAAGACACGGCCAGAATCTATGTGGGTAATACCCCGATCCGTCTGGAGATCTCGAAGATCAAGGACAAGGATCTGACTATTACTTATAAAACAGATACACGACTTGAGGGAAGCGAGGCGGAGCTGCGGGCAAAATACGGAAAAGAAAATCTGGAGTATGCCTATAAAAATGGTATATACCTCGGATATGCATGGTATAAGGGGACACTGGAATATTTAGAAAGTCGGAAAGCGTCTGGAGAGCCAGTGGAGCCAGTATACATTGATGGTATTTTTGCTGGTTATGGTTTGGTGACACGGCCGTTAGATACTGCCGATGATATTAACCGATACGTGGCCGGGGCCAGACTAATTCTGTATGATGCCATCGAAGTGACGGCCAACGGGGACAGCGGTGATTACGGCTATGATGGTGTAGAGGTAGTCCGGGATCGTAATAATAATGTGCGGAGCATTAAAGTTCTGGAAGGCTATGCCGGGAACCGAGTAGAATTTGTCAACTTAGATGATGTGGCCGGGAGCATTTCCGGAGTAACAGGGCCGGGAACCTGGACATACCGAACAATTGACCGGATGGATTCAGATATTTTGTATTACTCGCTGGCTGGCTTGACTGTAACAGAGCCGGGAGCAGATGGCCGTATTTATGGATTTGACAGGTATGGTAATCGTGTACAAATAAAGAATCAGGAATCAATTTATGCATTGAAAAATGGTCGGCCGACGTTTGAAGTAACAGGAGGAGATCTGGAGCAGGTAAAGTATTCTTCGCTGGATAAGATATTTATGCTTCCGGCCGGAACACGTATTTATCATATAGATTCGAATGGAAATCGGGATGCAATGGTAAATCCAACAACAGGGATGGCATATACAACAGAAATGGCGGTAGATTCAGGGGGCCGACCATATAAAAAAATACTGGTATGGCCTGTCAATGTTTCCGAGGCGGAAAATGGAGAAATTATTGCGCAGGAAAAGATTAAAACCTACCGGATCGCTACCATAAATGCAGATACGGAAAATGAGTATACGATTGGTACTTATGATGGAACAGGGCTTAAAAAGTCCGTAAACCCAACCGTAAACAGCCATGGCCTTCCGGAATACTACCAAAGGTCGAATCAAAAATATACGAAAGGAGAGCCAGTCTATGATATTGACCACGACTATGTAAGGTACCGTTACGATGATCTTCTTTTGGCATATAACCGTAATGCCTATCGAATTAATGATGAGCCGGATTTACGGAATATCGGTGATGAAGAAGATCCTGCAGACGACAAAAAGCTATTTCACCGCCAGGGAGAAGCCTGGATCATGGAAAATACCTGGATAAGTGGAGAGCAATACCCAAATGATCCTTTTGAAGACGGAATGACCGTAGGACAGGTGGATATGCTAAAACGTGTGATCCCAGGTACCTATATTTTGGAAGAGGTGGAAGCACCGGCCGGTTATGTGCAGAGTCTCCCTATTGGTGTGACAGTAACAGAAACTGCAGAGGTGCAGAAGACAGAGTTGCAGGATGAGAAAATAAAAATTGAAATCGTGAAAACGGATGCAACCGATCAATACCGTATCGATGTTATCAGCGATTATCAAGCGGGACTGAGCACTACGGAGCCGAAGGGCGGCTATGGCTACGGACAGGTAGTAGGGTCACATCTGACATTGTACAACGCTCGGCGAGTATATACAACCGATGCGGTAACGCACCCGAAGGGCTATTACCTTGAAAAATTAGAGGATCGGCCGGCTGAGTGGCTGGTAGAAAATACAGCTGATAATACTCCGGTAACGGTGGTTGCAGACTGGATCACGGACGGAACCCCGAAGTACTTCGAAGGTATTCCTGCAGGGGACTACATTTTAGAAGAAAAAGTAGCTGCCAGTGGTTTTGTGCGTTGTTCGATGGAGATAGAAGTGAAAGAGTCGGGAGAAGTCCAGACCTATAATCTAAAAAATGACCATGTAAAGCTTGAAATATTTAAATATTATCAAGATGAAAATGGAAAGATGAGTCAGCTTTCCAATGAACACGCTGCAGGATTGGCACTGTATAAAGCAAAGACGGATGGAAACGGGAATATTTTGATTGTAGATGGTCAGCCGCAATATGATGAGACCAAACTAATCGACGAGTGGACGACAGATGATCTTTTAGATTATACCGAAAGCTACGAAAAGAGCGTTAAATTTGTAGACCGCTTAAAAAATCTTTTAGGATTTGAAGACAATACGTCAAGCTTTATGACAGACTTCGAAAAAAAATACCAGGATAAAGGGAATCAACTTGTATATTTCACCTGGCAGACGAAGAATGGCGAGAGATCCGCAAATCGAATTTCCTCTATACAGGCTGGAATGACAGATAGCGTGGTGCAGCTGTGGCAAACGGATGAGGGTAAGGTGATCCGGGTTACGATTTACCGGAATGTGACTAATGGCGCTACAGATGAGTCCGGCCAGCTTCCATTAATCTTTGAGTACCAATTCAATTACCGTGAACTGACTGGAAATATGAAGAGTTATGACACACTGGAGGGAATGCACAGGATTGATTATCTACCCTTTACGGATATAAAGGATGGATCTGCAGTAGGAAATTATGTTCTGGTGGAAACACGGGTTCCGGAAGGCTATGAAGCCGCAGAACCGAAGGCAATCACAATCACAGAAACCGAAGCTGTACAGCGGTTTAGCCTGGAGAATACGGAAAAATATATACATGTTCTCAAAGTGATTACGGATGGTGTAGCGGAGTATGCGGTAGGAGGCGCTAAATTGGCTCTTTATCGCGCTGACGAAGCCGGTAGCTTTGTTAAAGATGAAGCCCACCTTATTGAAAGTTGGATCTCTGGATCGGGTGGGAGATATACGGAGCAAGATAAGTTTGCAGGTGAAATCCTTGCCGGTTTTGATGTAGGAGATTTGAAGCCTCATAGAATTAATAAGATGCCATATGGAACGTATTACATTGCAGAATTAGAAATTCCCCCTTATATGGCAATGGGAGATCCCGTGAAAATTGAGGTGGGAGCAGAAAAGGTACCTGTTTATCGGATCATAAATAAACCGACACAAGGCCGATTAGAAGTTAAAAAGATAGCAGAAGATACCGGGGAAATGCTATCCAATGCGCGATTTGAAATAACAAATAATGATACTGGGGAGGTGTGGTATATAACAACAGGCCAGTCGGGGCTTGCAGAGCTGCCGGGTCTGCCGGTTGGAATCGTACAGACAGATGGCACAATAAAACCATACACGTACAAAATCGAAGAAATATCACCTCCGGACTTATATCAGGTTGATGGTGGCGTGAAATATTTTCAGTTCGATGGAAAGGTCAATAGCCAGGTAGTAACCTACACGCATGAAGTAAAGGATAGGCCGACAGAAATACGATTCGAGAAGACTAATTTTGATACGGGCATGTCTGTAAAAGGGGCAAAGCTTGCAATATACAACGCGAAAGTTGTGGATGGTGAATATGTGAAAGATGGAGAAGCCATTGAGGAGATCATATCTGGAGCGGATGGCTTTACAGTGAAGAAAAAGCTATCAGCAAACCACGTATATATTATGGAGGAGCTGGAAGCACCAGCTGGGCTGCATCTGGCAGATCCTGTGATCTTCACAGTTAATGCCATTGGAACAGGACTTCGTAATGTAGCAAATGATTTCAGTGTAATCAAATTTTCCGCCGATCATGGAACTATTGAATCTATGACAGTTACTGGCCGAGTAGCGAATAAGGTATTTACCATCTTTAAAGATTTGGATAACGGAAGCGAATTACCAGCGTTTATAGGCAGCACAGATCTAAAACTAACAGCGGAGGATGGAATACTGGAGGGCCATCTCTATGAAATTACAGAATATACCCGGTACTCAGATGGTCAAATAGAAAAAAGCGGTAAAGAGACAAAACGAATCTATTTCAATGAGGAGGGGAGCTACACACAACCGTTAAGAACTTACTTAGAAACAATGCAGGAGCTTACCGATCAGGAAGGAAATACGTTGGCAGCTTGGGGTGTTAATTCGGATCAATTGGAATATACAATAGAAAATCCCGTAACAGAGGAAAAAATAGTTGCACAAGTGACGGGAAATGCGGGAAGAGAATCTGCAGCCGTTAAAAAAGGTGATGTAATGAAGTACACCATAACCTATGAAAACCCGTCAGATAAGCCGGCAGATGTAAAAATCAAAGCGATACTACAAGATGGCTTAGATTACATGAGATCTTCCGGATCATCAAGAGAACTGAATGGAATAGTAACATGGATAATACAGGATGTAGGGCCATATGAGAGCGGTACTGTGGAATTGGTAGCAGCTGTAGCGGAAACTCATGGTTGGATAAGATCTGTTTTCCAGGTAGAAAATACTCTGGACTTTGAATTAGTAAATCCGATTGCTTCTGCCGGGAGCCTGACGATCCGAAATCATCTGTCAGGTACTGGTAAGAATCCAGAAGATCTCTTTCAATATCAGGTGAAATTCTTTGATGATTCAGGAAATATTTTACGTGGCTATCAGAATTTTATAGGCTCACATACAGGAAGAATCAAAGGAGCCGGCACGATTACTTTGGCCGGGGAGGAGGCGGTAATATTTGAAGGTCTCCCATATGGAACCAGGTACGAAATCAATCAGGAGCCAGCTTATGATTACGAACTGATTGCGGGAACCTATACCGGGGAAATTACACCGGATATGCTGCAAAGCACTGTATTCGAAAATCGCCGTAATGATGAGACAAAACGTAATATTTTGAAAGCTGGAGCACATTACCGGTTGACAGAGACAACTAAATACAGTGATGGAAGCGATCGGCAAAGTGGTGTCTATCGATTCAGCTTAAATGCTTCTGGCTCCGTTGATAATGTGGACATGGAGGATCGGCCAGTGCAGGTATATTTCAGTAAGCGTGATATCACAACGGATGAAGAAATTTCTGGTGGTCACTATAGCCTTTTGGATGTTGAGACAGGTGAGATTATTCATGAGTTCGATAAGACGGAGAACAAAGAAGTACTGATTCCAGCAGATATTCTTACACCGGGGAAGGAGTACATATTGCGTGAGGATCTGGCACCCACCGGTTATGCTTACGAGGAAGAAGTACATTTTGTGGTCAACGAGGATGGAATACCAGAGGTAGTAATCATGCAAGACAAAAAAACAGACGTGGCACTTATAAAAATTGATGCTGAGACAGGTGAGCCATTAAGCGGCGGTCGGTATCAGGTATCAGATACCAATGGAGTTGTCGTATATCAATTTACGGCATCAGGAAAACCAGAGCGGCTTAATGGTGTCCTAAAAGCTGGAGAAAGCTATATTCTCGAAGAAGTAGAACCACCTGCTGGTTATGCATATAGTCAAAATGTGCTATTCACAGTGCCGGAGAATCCGGAACCAATAGAAATAGTCATGGAAGATAAACCGACAAATATTTTAATACAAAAGTTGACGGAAGCCATGATAGCTAGTCCCTCAGAGGCAAAAAAACAGTTACCAGGATACAAGCTGCAGATTCTTAATTTAGACAAGTCGCCAGCAGTTGCAGTTAAGAATTCCGATGAGTTTGAGGTTGGAGAGGAGCTGATCTTTACTACCGGCGATCAATTTAAACAGCTTATCGGCCAGCTTATTGCCGGTCAAAGCTACTGGCTCCATGAAATAAGTCCGCGTGATGGATACGCCTATGCAGAGGATGTAAAGTTCACGGTAAGCTTAGATGGACGCGAAGATCTCGTCATTATGGTCGATAAACCTACACAGGTAATTGTGACAAAGAAGGCGATAACTGGTGACAATGAGCTGCCGGGTAATTACATGAGCATTCGCAACATGGCTGGAGTAGTGATAGAAGAATGGGTATCAGCAGAAGAACCTCATATAATTACGGCAAAATTAGTAGCTGGCGAAACCTATCTATTGTGCGAGGAAAGGCCACTGGATGGCTACTCTTACGCATCGGCGGTTGAATTTACCGTAAGTCTGGATGGAACCATCGACAGAATTGAAATGAAAAATGAAATGACCAAAGTACGCATTATTAAAATGAATAGCTCGGGAAATCACCTAAAGGGGGCAATGCTCCAGGTGCTTGACGCACAGAAAAATATTGTTATTCCTGATTTTGAGAGCACAGGTGACGCCATGGAGATTACAGGGCAATTGACTGCGGACAGACTATATTATCTGCATGAGGTACAGGCTCCAACTGGTTATTTATTATCAGCGGATGTCCCGTTTACGGTACCCAAGGGAGCGGAAGTAGTCGAAGTAAGGATGACAGACCCTAAAAAACCAACATCGGGGCCAGATGTAAATCAGATGTACCTGCGAAAGGTGGATGCAAATACCGGAAAGGGGATAGAAGGTGTTGAATTTTCCGTATATCAACCGAATGGTGACTTATATTCTGTGTACGTGACCGGATATGATGGCTATGCAAAGTTTGATGTGCCGCGAGATGGCACATACACATACCGAGAAACGCAAGCAGCCCCGGGATATATTATGACGGATGAAGTCTATAGTTTCACGATCAGGAATGGACGAATTACGGATCAGAGTACGGTAAGTGTAGTAAATGTACCGGTACCAGATATCAAAATCGAAAAAATCGATGGAGTATCAGGGGAACACTTATCCGGAGCCAAAGTACGAATATGGAATGACACATGGACGACAGTTGAACTAACGGAAGAGGAGGGCAGCTTCACGATTAAACCACCGGCTGCTGGTAGATATTATATCCAAGAAATAGAGGCCCCGGCCGGTTACAAGCTAAATGATATGGTCTATGAATTTGTTATCCAATTGGATGGCAGTATAGCCGGTACAACAATAATTTACAATTATCCAGACGATGGACAACCAGAAAAGAAGATAGGTCGAGTTACAGCGGTATATAGGTCGGCATTAAGCGGACGTGGTTATACGGATTTTGGAATTCCGGGAATACATGTACCAGGAGTAAAAACTGGTGACAATACTCCGATAAGGAGATATTTGTTGATCTTTACCGCGTCTTTAGTTGGTTTAGTGGCTATTGTTGGATTCTGGAGCTGGAGGAGGAAGCGAAAATGAAACGGATCATAAATACATTAATTTTTACGTTAGTGCTTGCTTTCTTCGGATTGGCTTATACAGAGGCGGTCATGGCTACTACGGATAAATCCGTAGTAGCCAGCGATAGCCAGCAGGTGAGTTTTAACGGAGAGGAATTAATTATTATATCGCCATTCATATCGGATCACGAATATGAAATGTATCTGCCGGAGACTCAGATCACTTATGAAGACATCGAATATGACCTGCAGAACTACGAAATAATGGAAGCGGTCATTGAAGAGCAGACAAAAACAGTAGGGGATACCATCACATATGATGTGGTAGAGCAAATTGACAGGGTACCAGATACTTGTGAAATAGAGGCAGTCGATGAGCTGTCTGATCAAAGAATCACAGTAGAAGTACCGTTGATTAACTATGAATATGATAATTACCGTTGGATCAGTGGTTTTGAATTTCCGATAGTTGTTGAGGCTGCCGATGCGGATACATATGCAATTAATAATACATTGATTCCACGGCGAGAACAGGCTCCGTTTGCCGGCTATGAGGAATTACTACTCGAATTAATACACGTTGATCCGGAGTATTACAGGATAGATAGTGTGGAGTGGGACACGGACCCATGGACCGAAAATGGGATTGTATACCGAAAAGCAACAGCAATAGGATCTAAGCTGGTTGCCGATGTTAGCGCGTACTACGAAGGCATTACAGTATTTGAAAGCAAAAAGGGATATGCGGTTAGATCTGTGTATATGCAGCATGAGGAAGAAACAGAAGCGGTAGAAAACACGGAGGTGCCGGTAGATCAGGAAGACAATCTCAGTTGGTGGGACTATTTAAAAAGGTTATGGGAAATATTTATTAACTTTATAAAGAACCATCCAGTAATCAGTATAAGCATAGGACTTATTATTTTAATCTTTGCTTTTATCCTGATACTGCATCGGTTATCCAAAAAGCAGGAAGAGGAGAAAAAGAATGACGGTAGGAATCGCGGGAAGTCAGGAGCGGATCGGAACAACAACGCAAGCTCTACAGATGATCCTAAATCTTAAAGCCTTAGAATATGATGCGGCCTACATCGAGATGGGACAACAGAGCTACTTAGAAAAGTTAAGAGAATTGGAAAAAGAAGATATTGTGAAGAAGGAAAACTGTATTTCTTTCATGGAGGTGGATCTTTACAGCAGCAATCAGATCATATATGCCAATCGACAAGGCTATGACTATTTAATTAAGGACTATGGTAATATTTACGATCCGAATTTTGAGCAGATATCCTTCTTAGAGCAGGATTTGAAAATTATCGTTGGAGGCATTAAGGCCAATGAAATCGAATTTGTTGAGAAGATTATGCTGGAAAAATGTTATGAGGATGTAAAATATATATTTTCGTTCATTCCGGATCATGAGAAGCAAAATGTGAAAAGAGCTATGGGACCATATAAGTTAGACACATATTTTGCCTTATATACGCCCGATCCATTTGCCTATGTTGAAAATGATATTTATGCCTACATTTTGGGGAATTAGGTATGAAATACGATAATAGGCTTGCCAATAAAGTAATTGAAAAAGAAGAGTTTGAACAACAGCAAAAAAGGTTACGGAAAAAATATGATGTGGAAGAGGAGGGAATTATCCGGATAGAAAAAAAGAGGCTGACTGAGATCTTGATAAAAAATGTAACAGCGCTGATTAAAACAATATTAGGCATTTTACATATATTTCTGTCAGCCCTCGGTATGATCTGTCTTTTATATCCGGATACCAGATGGGCTATGTATAACGTTTTCATGGATTTGATCCAACAAGCGTTTAATTTATTGGGGCTATGAAAAATAAAATAGTTGTTATTTTACTTATGTGTTGTACGGCGGGGCTTTGCTATTCCGGTTACGGCCTAATCAAAGCCGAAAGCAAATATATATCTGCAGAGGTGTGCTATGAGACTTTGAAGGAACGAAGGGATTCTGTGGAGGTGAAAACAGAGAAAATCCAGTCGGAGGAAGATAGCCTGACTCGTACTATGAAAGATATAAATGAAGATTACATTGGCTGGATAACGATAGCTGATACAAAAATCGATTATCCCATCGTACATAGCAATCCTAAAAGAAATTATTTAAACCATGATTTCTATGGGGATGAAAGTGTATATGGAACTTTGTTTATTCGCCATGGTCAAAAATTATTTGAGAATAGGAATACAGTAATTTATGGCCACAACATGAAGGATGGGGGCATGTTCGCAGCATTAAAAAAATATTTGCAGAAATCGTGGCTTGAAGACCATCCGGATGTAAAAATCCAGTATAGCGGACAAGTTATCAACTGCAAGGTGTTTTCTGTACAAATTGTAACTGAGGATAGCAGTTATCCGTATATAGATCAGTTTAATGATGCTGACTACGAAAAATATTTAATTGACATGGTACAGCTCTCCCGGACAGTACCTGGAGAACTTCCCGATCCAGAGTATCCAATAATTACGTTGTCAACGTGCTATGGCCAGGAACGCCTAATTGTTATGGCTCAGTACAAGGAGGAAAAAGATGGCATCACAGATGGATAAAGAAATAGATGCGGCGATAGCTGGTATTGTGATGGGAATAGGCCGTGGGATCAAAATGGTTTTTTACGGGATCAAAAAACTAAATACCGTAAAAAATGTGATATTTCTTCTGGTTACGCTGGTTATATCGGTAGTAACGTATATTTTCCAGAATTATGTATTTAAAGTACTGGAAATGGTGGAGATGCCAGGAATTTTACAAAAAATAGTTTTTATTTTGATTTTGTGCTCACCTGTTATATATTTGGCAATTATCGGCAGCTCAACGGATCGCAAAGCAAAAGAATTTTATAAAGTATTTCAAGCTATCGAATTTAAAGGGAGGGATGGAAAATATCCTTACTTCCTCAGTATGCAACAGGATGAGGATAAGCGGACTATTTATACTTTCAAAACATCAATAAGTGTAGGTGAGTGGAGAAAGAATCAAGAACGTCTGGAAACAGCATTAGATTGTACCATATTGCAGCTCAACAATAAGGGAAGCAAAAAAATAGTTGAAATAATAGCGCTTTCCAGTGATTATAAGTTGCCATCACTGATTGAGTGGGAAGATAAGAGAGCCCCGGAAGGAGAAAGCCGCATGGCGGTAGGGGAATGCGTTATGGGGCAAGTTGCTTTTGATTTGAATAAAACGCCTCATGTATTGGTAGCGGGTGAAACTGGATCTGGTAAGTCTGTTATTTTACATGTTCTGTTGTGGCAAATGATATTAAAACAGGCCAAAGTCATAATGTTGGATTTTAAGGGCGGCGTTGAATTTGGGTTAGATTACGAGGAATATGGTGAGGTAATTACAGACCGGGATCAGGCGGCAGAGGTGTTGGAGGATTTGGTTAAGGAAAATCAAATGCGTCTGGAGCTCTTTCGGCAACATCGTGCGAAAAATATAGCAGAGTATAACAAAAGTACTGATAGCCACCTTTGTAGAATCGGGGTGTTTTGTGATGAGATTGCAGAGATGATGGATACTACTGGCGTTCCCAAAAAGGAGCGTGAAATTTACGAAAAAATAAAGGGGCAGTTATCTACACTGGCAAGGCTGTCGCGTTCAACGGGGATCAATCTTATTATGGGAGTACAGAGACCGGACGCAAATGTTTTGACAGGCCAAATTAAAAATAACATTCCAGTACGTATCTGTGGCAGATTTGCAGATAAAGCAGCATCAGAAATTGTATTGAACACAACGGCTGCTATCAATTTGCCAGACATTAAAGGTCGTTTCCTCTTTTTGCGAGGAAATGAACTAATCGAATTTCAGGCGTATTTATTTGAAGATTCAATGATGCATGAAGTGTATACAGATATCGGAACTATGCTGATTGACAATAAAAAGACCGAAAAGGAGTCAAAATACTACGAGCAGCCGCCAATTGCTGCACAGGAAGAAGTTAGCCGATCGGCAGAGGAGGTTGATTACGGTCTTGACCGCTACCAGAATATCGGAAATTTGGATTTAGAATTTGATGACTCAATCGAATGGAGCGTTGATAAATGATTTTTAAGAAAAAGAAGGATAAGGTGGCCGAGCCCAAAAAGAAGCTTGCCAAAAAAAGTGAAGAGAAAATCCCGCAGCCAGAGAATGAGGTTGTGTACGAACCGAAAAAAAAGAAATTAAAAGTAAAAGAAAAGAAGCCGGTAAAAAAGGAAAAAGATGATTCCTATGTAATGAAAAAAAACACAGGTATGCGGATTTTAAGAGTAATTTTTTGGCTTATGCTGTTTTTTGTGTTCTTTCGGGGAGTAATGCAAATTATAAAACCTGATAAAGCGTCAGAAATTACTCGCATTATCAACGAGTTCAAAGATGAACAGAAAAACAGTGGGGATCATTCCGACGAATTGATGAGATTTGCGCAGGATTTTGCCAAAGAATATTTAACCTACACAAAATCGGGAGAGGAAGATTTTAAGGCACGAATCAGCCCATATGTATCAAAAAGAGTATTAAATCTTCCAGGTATCTATGGATTTCATAACAATGCGACAGCTACATACGTGGATGCTTACAGAAAAGAAAAATATTCAGAAAATATATACGATGTATTTGTGGAGGCCGAGGTGCAGTATGAATTAATCGATCCTATCACAGTGGAAACATCGAAAAGAAAAGATAGCTGTACGTTAAAAGTTCCGGTGGTTGTAACTGATAATGGATATGCCATTGAGGCATTACCTGTTTATGTTACAGATGTACGCCGGGATACCGAATACAATTCACAGGAAGCTACTTTAAATAATGAAATAGACAGTGAACCCTTAAAATCAGTAATTACTAATTTTCTGGATGCCTATTATTCGCAGGATCAAAGCATGATTAATTATTTGCTTGCCGCCGGCGCGGATCAGAATAAGTTTATCAGCCTATCCAAACGGTATACTTTCCAGAAATTAGAGGCAATACGGTCTTATATGCCGACAGGAAATGATATTATCTGTCTCCTGAAAGTAAAAATTCAGGATACAGTTAATGAAGAAGTTATATACCAGGAATTCAATATTACGATGGTGAAGGAGGGAGATAGATACTACATCAAAGATATGAATTCCAAAATAAGTAACATCAACTATTAAGCCAGGAGGAAAAAAATGCGTAACGTATTGAAAAACAACAAATTGAGAAGGTGTGTATTTATGATTCTGACCATTCAGCTTATTCTGTCAATAGCAATGGTGAGTTTCGCGAGTGGAGGAAATTATGCGGAAAATGGAGTTAAGTGGCTTTTAGATCAGATATTTTGGGTTGTTCTTGCAGCTACTGTAATCGGAGCACTTGTAGCAGCAACAAAAAAAGCGACAACAGCACTTGTTACGACTATTATAATTGGTGGAGTTGTAGCTTTTTTGTGCAAGTCTCCAGAAACAATATCGACCATTGGTGATGTGATTGGAAGGGCAATAACCGGTGGTTGATATGGAAAAACCAAATGAAAAAATCACGTTGTATAGCTACCATAAAGTATGGAAAATTGAAAAAAAAATATATGCGGTTCAAAACATTGTACTTCCTTTCCCTATAGATCCATGGGAATTAGTGTATTTTGGTGCTACATGGATAGTATGTAATGTGATTTTTGGATTATTGCCGGGAGTATCATCTATCCCGGTAATAATCAGATCCATTATGATACCGTTTGCGATATCCAAATTTCTTATGACTAAAAAACTGGATGGGAAGAACCCCATGCGCTATATAGCAGGGGTAGTTACTTTTTTATTTTCCGAACAGGGAAAAATTATGGAATTTTTTCGGGAAGCTCCTGAGAAGGAATCTGCTGTGAGAATTGATTGGAATTGCAGTGAAGGACAGAGGAGCCAGCAAAGGAGAAGAGATCATGTATCAGTGTCCAATTAATTATTTTATAGATAACCTGGTTTTTAATGCGGATGGCAGCTGCTGGTCAGTATATAGATTACATGGTTTTAATTATGACTATTTAAGTACGCAAGGTAAAATAAATAAACTCCTGCAGCTGTCCCGATTATTCATGGGAATAATGTCAGAAGCACAGATATTGGTGATACCGGTTGAACAAGATCTTAAAGAACACTTCGAAAATTTGAGGAAGCGGATCAGAGAAAATGATATATTGTATGATACTGCACAGCAACAAATCAAATTGACAGAAGAATATCTGCAAGAAAAAACTAAGAAAGCTGGTTTGACGAACGATTATAACACTTACATGGTAATCAAACTAAATAAGGCTGCAGAATACGAAGCGGTTGAAAAACTGTGGGATGCGGTACAATACTTCTTCCATGATCCGGCAAATGCCATTAATGTGCAAATGAACCTGGATACTAAGGATATATTACAGAGCAAAATCAAAGCTTATCAAAAGATGGCAAAAAAGTGGTTGGATGAAAATGAGATTAAAATGGCTATGGAAGCAACTACAACGGAAGAAACACAATGGTTACTTCGAAGAATGCCATACAGAGGGACCGGAAAAACTGCAAAATTGTTTTATAAAAATCTTCAAAAAGAGGGCTGGTCTCCCGAATACGAAGAAGTTGATTTTGAAAAAGAGAAAATTATACGCCCGTACCATCGGGATGTAGTTAATCTGTTTAATGGTAACATAGCACGCGAGGACCGGCGCCTTAAAGTAAGTACAGGATTTACGACCTCTTATCAAACCTTTTTGACACTGGCCCATATTCCGGATGTAACTGAGTTTCCGGGGAATGAATGGATATACATGTTGCAGAAACAGAATTTGCAGGCAGAAATATGTATACAGGTCAAATTGATTCCTCATAAGTCAGCCTTGCGTCGTCTGGATATGAAAAATCGGGAAATCAATAGCCAAATCGAGCATATAACAGAGGCTAATGCCAAGGTGCCAGAGGATTTATTAGAGGCAGAAGAATACGCAAGTTGTATGGAACAGGAGTTAAAATCTAGTAAGGCCCCCATATTAGAAACGTCAGTGACAATATGTGTAGCTGACGAAAATCCAGAAGAACTAGAGCGGAAATGTAGCTACATAAGAGAACTTTATGATGAAATAAATTTTGTGGTGGAGCGTCCTCTGACAGATCAGTTCAAATTATATATGTCATTTATACCATCTGTAAAAAACCTAATGAAAGATTTTGTATTGCCTCTTACACCGATGACTCTGGCAAGCTCTATCGTAGGTGTTACGAGGGAGTTGGGGGACCGTAGAGGTGGGTTTATTGGAACAACAGGAGGTGAAGAAAAACCTGTATTTTTTGCGCCGGAGCTTGCCTGTCTCATGAATTTATCACCAGCGATTACACTATTCGGAGATTTAGGCACCGGCAAATCATTTAATGCAAATCTTTTGATATATCAGTTAGTCCTCTATGGGGGCTATGGCTTAATCATAGATCCCAAGGGAGAGCGAAGCCACTGGGAAACAGATATGGTGGTACTCAGGGGATTGATTACGATAGTAACTCTTGGACCGGATGACGTGGACCGAGGAAAGCTAGATCCATACATTATGTATCCAGATAATTTGAGCGAAGCGAATGAATTGGCTCTCAATGTTCTCTCGGATTTACTGGCGATCGACCCTAAAAGTGACGAAAATACGATCCTAATTGAATCACAGCAAAAAATCAATCAGTTTCCAGGAAAAAATAGTATGTTGAAATTGGCGGTCGTGTTGGAGGCAGTGCCAGAAAAGGATGAGCTCTATGGAACTGCGCAAAAACTGGCGAGAAAGATTCGGTCTCAACGAGAAAATGGAATGGCCGGTTTGCTGATTGGAAATGGTAACGAAGAGGCGATCCGGTTGGAAAATCGACTTAATATTATTCAGTTGCAGAATCTTAAAATGCCAGATCCAACAACCGCAAAAGATGATTACAGCAGAGAAGAAATACTTTCTGGTATCATCTTTGGTCAAGTTTCAGCCTTTGTAAAAAAATTTGCATTGGTGAAACGGCCTGTTCCTAAAGGAATTTTGATAGATGAATCCTGGTTTGTTTCTAAATCCAAGCAGGGCCGGAACATGGAAGAATTCATATCGCGTATGGGAAGATCTCTGTTTACGATCATTATGTATAATGGTCATTCCGTAACGGATCTTCCGACTGAGGGAATTAAGAACTCGATTACATATAAATTTGTTTTCCGATGCCGCAACAACAAAGAAGAAGCAGAAAGGCTTCTGGAATATATTGGACTGGAAATAACACCGGAGAATATGGCTATTATACAGAATCTACGTTCTGGACAGAGTTTGTTTAAGGATATGTACAATCGTGTGGGAGTACTTCAATTTGATGCAGTATTCCAGGATATTATAGATGTATTTTCAACGACACCAAAAGAAGAGGAGGATCTGGAGAAAATAGCAATCGATACAGGAGATAGGGATATCGAGATAAGCGAAGAAGAGGTAATGGTTCTGTCAGGGGATGATTACGAAGGAAGAGCGGAAGAATCGTATACAGAAGAATCAGTTTATGATGTCGATAGTGAAATTGCCCTGGATATTGCATTCTCAGAAGATGATATATTTCAGAAGGAGCAACTATGAGCAAAAAGAAGAGTAATAAAATACTAATAAAACTCGTAGCTCCTTTGGTTGCACTTGCATTTTTTGTAGGAATATGTGTTACTGGATTGTTTGGCGGATCTGGTAATGTATTACCTGCAGGAGATGATACCGCGACAGAATATCAAATGATAGGCGATCAAATGCTTGTAAACTGGCAATGGATAATGTTAATTGACATGTATCGTGCGCAGATGGAGGACCAGTCGGATATACTGCAGCAAAATCCTTCCTACACAGTCTTAAATTGCCTACAAATAGAAATAAAAGTATATTATTACGACTATGATCCGGATACTCAAACTGGGGATTGGGAATATGACTATACTGACTATGCAAATGGTGCAGAAGAGATATTAAGCTATTTTAATATCCCAACGGATACAAGAGATATTAATGCTATTGTGCGTGCGATCAATGGTAAAAACTCTGACAAATACCAGATTACTATATCAGCATATACGTCCATAGAAGAGGTTTTAAGCAATTATTATGAGTTTCCGGAAGATATAATTACTGATATTGTAAGTCTGAGTGAAAGCAACTATTTGGCCGATGCCTATGGAGTGGAGGCCGGGATCGGATCAGGAGGGATATTCGAAGGCGCGGTCGGAGATTTTGGAGAACTACCAGAGGTAGGAATGCAGATTCCATTGTACTATCAGTATCAGTCTCCATGGGGAAAAATAAAGTTTGGGGATGGCAATATTGCATCTTCGGGCTGTTCGATTACGTGTTTGGCTATGGTGATAAGCTATTTAACAGATGATACGGTAACACCAGATGAGCTCGCTGCATGGGCTGGCAATCGATTTCACGTTCCGGAGGTCGGGCAGGGGTGGGGGATATTCCCGGCTGCAGCTCGGGAATATGATATTAATTGTGTGGGACTAGGCGAAAGTATGAATAATGTTATCAATGCTTTAAAGAGTGAGAAGCCAGTAATTGCCAGTATGGGAGCAGGGACTTTTACAAAAAATGGTCATTTTATCGTCCTGCGAGGTATTGATGAAAATGGAAAGATCCTGGTTAATGATCCGAATGATAATGGCAATAAACGGCATTTTTACAGATCATTTGAAATAGGACTCATAAAAAGAGAGGCAAAACAGTATTGGTGTTTTGACTAAACGGAGGGAAAAATGAAATATGGTAATGTATATAAGGTTTTGATGATGTTATTTGGCATAGCTTTCCTCTCATTGGTATACATAAAGCTTTTTATTAGAGAAGAACCCTATGAGGATTTAAGTAATAGTCAGGCTATACAAGATGCGGAATATACTACGAAAAAGAATGGAGTTGCTGAGATATCAAAATCAGAAAATGATGTGGCAGAATCAGAAAAGGATGTTGCAGAGTATACCGTAGAGGGTTATCCAAATATTGAGACCATCCCGGATGAAAATATATCTCCAGAAGCTGTTACGCTCTCTCCAGAAGATATCGTAGCAACATGCTACTTTACGAATTCGGAAAATGTAATCGATGCATTATTGCCGCTGTATGCGCAAGAAATTTTAGTAGATTCGATGCAGAAATGGTTGAATGATCAGGGGATGGGAGATACCGAAGAACTGAGATGCGTTGATGGCTCTTTTTCCGAAGAGGAAAACCGCATGATTTTCAAAGTTGAGGCCGAGAAGGTTATTAAATGTATCTATAATACAGAGCGGAGAACCTGGAAGTTTGAGGTAGATCAGTAAATAGAAAGAAGGGCGAGAATTGGAATATCGAGTCAGAAAAAAGATTATCTATGCGGTATTTCTTTTAATAATTATGGCAACATGTATGCTTTGCGCGCCCACGAAAACATATGCCTCAAATGGTATCATGATATCCGATGAATTGGACAACTTGGATGGAGATGGGAAATATGTAGGCTCCAAATATCGTAATAATTATCAATTGGATGTCGAAAAATTAGGAGTCACAGAGGTGGCCGACAAGGTTTTAAATGCATTGGCCAATATAGTGTTTTCTGTAATTTCATTTTTGGGTTTTGCAACAGTGGCAGTATTTTATCATGCCTTGAGCTTTGATCTTGCGGCGTTGTTGCAGCCACAAATTGATAATATACAATTGGCATTGCACGATAGCGTATTCACACCGTTGCTGCAGGTGGCGCTTGTAGGCGCTATGATCCTTGCCGTTACCAAATATATCAGGAGAGATTTTTTGGGACTCCTGGGGCAGTTAGGCAAGGTAATCTTTATTATTGTGTTATCCTTACTGGTCGTTCGTGACTCGGCCACGTTACTAAGCTATGCAACATCAGTAACAAAGAGTGTATCTGTATCAATCTTAACAGGGATAAGTGGCGTAGACGTAGAATCAAGTATTAATAATTATTCCGCAGAAGCAGCCGGGGTATTATGGGTTAGCCTAGTTCATGAGCCGTGGAAATCGCTAGAATTTGGCGATTATGAATATACAGAAGAGGATGTTGAATTCTTCCTTACCACTTCCTCGGAAAAAGAGCGTAAGAAGCATGTAAAAAAAATGATGGACGGAGACAGCGGCCCCTTTTCAAAGGAGCGATCGGCCACAAGGATCGGTCAAGGCTTGATCATTCTTATCACAATGACGGTAAAGTGCCTGGTTTATACATTAGTGGCTGTTATGTACATCGTGTTCCAGTTAATTGCTGTTTTTTTCGTAATAATGGCCCCATTGATATTACTATTATCGCTGATACCAGGTTATGATTTTGAGATCCTGGGAGTGTGGGCCAGAAAAATTATTGAGACTCAGATTGGTGTTTTAATAATCACGTTCCTCATGGGGGTTATGATTATGATAGACGGCCTATTGCATAATTTGGCGAATGAAATGGGCTGGTTTATCGTTCTCGTTCTGCAGATTGGGGCAAGTTTAGGTCTGTATGCATTCAGATGGCAGATATTTTCTGCTTTTAACTCCGTGCAGCGAGGTATTCAGAATCCGAACCTCCTAAAGCGCCAATTAAGCCGCAGCGGAAATCCTTATTCCGGGTTTGAGAAGCTATATATGTATAAGCAGGTACAAAATGCCATGGGTTATAGGCGCAATAAGCTACCGGAAAGAGAATATACTACACAAGGCTGGCAATCGGATCAAACTGGAAGACAAAGCCAGTGGCGGGGACAAAGTGCACAAGGTTGGCAAGATTATCAAATGGGCGATCAGCGGCAACCGGCTGATCAGACGGGCGGTGGCCGCCGAGACTGGCAAATGGGCGGCCAGAGTCAGCCGGATGGTCAAATGGAAGGTGCGAACCGACAAAATTGGCAGATGGGGGACCAGAGCCGGCCAGCTGGTCAGATGGATGGCGCTGGCCGACAAGACCGGCAGATGAGTGGTCATGGACCGGCCAATAACTCAAACACAACAAGAACTCAGAGTCAGCAAAGTAACCAGATAGGCGGCCAGAATCAACAATTACTTGAGAATTCCGAAATTAAAGGAGAATCCTTCTATGCATCGAGAGATGTTACTGATAACTGGCATGATATATGGAATAGAGCAGAGCCTGTGAAACGTCCTCAGTCTACCGATAGATTAAGACGATCGAAACGACGCCCAATCCTGACAGAAGCAGAAATGGGTGTACAGAGGCCGCAAATGGCCCCTCCGGCTTTGAAAAACGATCAAGGGCAGGAACTGGCGCAGGCAGAAGAAAATGGGCTTAAAATGGCAAATTATAAAGGGGAAGAAAAAGAAGATGAGGTGGTTAAAAATCAAAATGAAGTAGTCAGACCTGTGACGACACAAAGATCATTTACATATGCCGCGCCAGTTGCACAAGCGCCGGTAAGAAAGCACAGGCCGGAATCTAATCAGCCGGGGATTTCTTCTCCGGATAACGCCTGGCAAGAACAAATAGATATAAATGCTGCAGTATCGAATCGGCCGGCGACGGAACGGCTCAAAGAGACAGAAAAAGAGTATCAGACTACCAGGGAGACGGAATTTGGCGGTTCTGGATCGGGTAGTGAAAAGAAGATCATACAGCCTCGGCCGATAGCCGAGACAGGAGTAGATACTAAGAATATAAACAGCCGGGATGTAAATAATAATGTACCTCAAAATAAAGATGGGCTACACAGACATGAAGCGATAAAACGGCCGAGCATAGAAATTACACCAGAACCTGAATTAAAACCAGTCATTCAAATTTCCGAAAAGCCTCATATTGCTAGACCTGTCATACAAAAACTACCGAGCGATAGTAGTGAAAATAGTCCTAAAATACAGATGAAGGTAAGGCAATCCCCTAAAATACCTTTAAAAGCGTCCAGAATCCATTCAGACGGCTTTAAAATCAACAAGTGAGGAATTGGGTGGGAAACGAAGAAAACGTCTTGAAACGCCTAAAAACGTGGCTGAGAAAAAAATGCATTGACAAACATTCCCAATCCGTGTAGAATTGCAGTAATGATTGTTGTGGATAATGACAAGTTTGATAAATTCCTGAAAGGTTATCCACAATGCGGAATTTTTAACTAAATAAAAAAATGAGATGCACCTGGACGATGCATCTCGGATTCGGTTCTCTGTTACTGTCGCCAAACGGTAACGGAGCAACTCAGGTATCAAGGCACGATACGGAATCTTTTAACCGATTTAGTTGTTAGCATAAAGCTACTGACTAGATAATAACAGACCTAGCGGAAACTGTCAAGATGGTTGAAATTATTTTTGTATATAATTTGCTCGGATACCTTATGTATCCGGGCTTTTTTGATGTTTTTTTTATGTGTTATTTTTAAAATTAATCATGGGTGGAAAAGAGGTGACAGAATGAAAATTAAATACAGTCTTTTAGACAGACTTTGTAACCTTACGAACAAAGAAGTTGATTTTCTTCTGTACGTCGCCCATTACCAGGATGACTATGGCCGAATACGTGGAATCTATTATCGTGATGTGTGCCAGGCATGTGATATGTGCAAACAGACCTTTTATGATGTACTACGCTCTCTGCAGCAAAAAGGTGTCATTGCATACGAGAGAGCGGATCGAGACTACAATATAACTATTTTGGATAATGATTTTTCGTATAAGGGCTCGTATGAAGAGGGATATATTAATGTTTCCAGATCTGTATTCGATACGGACAAGTTCAACCGGCTTCGGGCCAAAGAGAAAATCCTTGTGCTGCATTTGATGAAAGTTACGCACGAAAATGCCAAGAGCTTCCAGATCAGGGCAGAAAATTTCTACAGGAAGTATACGGAGCTGCTGGGAGTTACGAAAAAGGTACTGCGTGGATATTTACACAGTATGCGGAGCTTTTTCAGCGTAGGGAAGAAGGATGGAAAGTATTTCATTACATTCCTGGCATCAGTATTTAAGGCCAGAAGAAATGTATCTGAGACGGATCAGCTTCTCGGCCATGAGGTAAAAACACATTGTCGGCGGAGTAAAATTAAAGAAATTGATAGTCAGGCAGTAGAAGATACGATGCAGCTGGTAAAGCAATATAGGCTGGAGGCAAAAGAGAGGGGAGTGAATATCCTAGATATACTGCAGGATTGTATATGGACAAGTGTACAAGGGTTTAAGAATCGGGTTTTAAATCCTAAGTATGTACATAAATTGATCCGTATTAAGCTGGGGCTTTTAGATGATCCATGGCCGGTACCGGCAGGACAAAATTAAATATGACACAGATAGACTTGTCAGAGACAAGTCTATCTGGCGTTGCAAAAACACACAATCAGAATGGTTTTGAGAAAGTAAAAATGAGATCCGGAAGTTTCCGGGTCTTTTTTCGCACTTTATGGCAAAATATTAGTCCAAATTTAAGGACATTCAAAAATATTAGTCTATTTTTAAGGACATACTATTTTTGAATAGTCTATTTTTAAAGGTTTATTTTATAAAATTAGTCTATTTTTAAAGGTTAAAAAAAATGTAAAAAACCTTGATTTTACAAGGGGTTTCAAACATTTTAAGAGTCGAGTATATTATTTCTAATTTTATATTCTTTCTTACTCTATAAATACAATCTTACACAACTATATATTCACAAACTTACGTCATTAATTTGATTATGCTACCAAAATACTATCGATCACCCGCAAAGAAGTCCTAATTCAAAGTCAAGGGTATATAAACGGTGGCAAGCCACCGCCCTTGACTTTGAATTTTCTATGTGCTCACCAACGTACAAGCGATGTGAAGGGAAAAGACAACATAACACTTAACCTTCTCATCACTCTTTCCATTTTAGCACATAGAACCGGTCATCTTTTCCATTCCAACCAAACAAAATAAGCTCAGATCAGCTAAAAAAACAACATAACATCTCCAGCGTATTGCATTTTCTGACCCTATGGTGTATAATTGCCATATAGTTATAACTCAATTATGAATATTAAAGGAGAAAAATTGTCTATGCAGATAAAATCATCGGCCGATCTTCGAAATAGCTATAAAGAAATATCGGAGCTGGCCAAAGCATCCGGCGAACCGATTTATATAACAATCAATGGATCAGGAGACGGGGTATTCATGAGCATGGAGGCGTTCGAACAAATGGAAGAGAAACTTCTCATGAGATCTCGTGTATTGGCTGCGGAAAATGCTCGCCAGGCTGGAGCAAAAACCTACACACAGGAAGAGGTTGACGAAAGGTTTAGGAAGCGCTATGAAAATTGAATATTTAGAGGCTGCCCTTTCTGACCTGGATAATATAACTGATTATTATTTTGCCTTATTTGGAATAGATTCAGCGATGAAGGTATATGACCAGATCCGCACGTCGGTAGGTCAGCTGGATGAATATCCCGGCTCCGGAGTACCATGTAGAGATCGGCAATTAAAGATCCTGGGATATAGGGAACTTTATTCTGGCCGGTTCGTGATCGTTTACCGCGTCGATGAAGGTGAACAGAAGGTATATATTAATCATATTGCAGATACGCAAACTGATTATCCTAACTTATATAAAACTCTATAAAAAAGAAGGCTGGATGCTTTTCCAACCTTCTTTTTGTGTCAAAAATAAATAAGACACATAATAATATAAATGTAAAAAAATAAAAAAATAAAACTGTAAAAATTAAAATATTTATATTTGAGCGTCTTATTGTGTGTGTCAATATTAAATTAGACATAACGGTTTTAAAGAGTAATCTACAGCTCCGGGCCTCTTTTTTGAAGAAAATCACAGATTTCTTTAGCGGATTTTGAACCTATATTTTTTAACTGCATAAGTGCTTCTTCGGGTTTAAGATCCTGGCCGTTTATGTATTTTAATATTTCTTCTTCGGATCTTAAATCATTATGTATGAGAGCATTCCGACATCGGAGGCTCAAATCATAAAATTCTTCGGGGAGCTTTACAGAATTGGAATAATTATATATAGATAATCGTACTTTATCCATTGCGGAACTTGCAATTTTGCGGACTCTTTCTTTGGATAAACTCATCTCATTGGCGATTCTTGTATACGTTTTACCATCCTGGTAATGAGCAAGTATAATTGATTTTTCTCGATCTTCTAAAAATTCAGAACACTTAATAGGATCAAAGTTGAAAGGAAAAGCAGCTATTAATAGTTTCTCATATCCCATGTTTATTTTGTAGCCTGACAGCGGACACCAGCGTGGTACTCTTTTAAGCGAAAATTCTCCGTCACGGTTTATATGACATAATCTAGGCGACTGCCCCCAGTTGTCTTGAGCATTGGGGTGTGAGCATTCATATGTACCCCCACCACCTCTTATTTTGCGGTCAAATGTAATATAACTGCAATCCATACAATTCTTACATTTCATGATTTTCTCCTCCTATTGTAATTATACCATGACTGGTAGAATATTGGGAAGTATAGATCTCTATAGGCGTATTGGAGCATAGAAAAAAGGTTGGCTTTTTGTGCCTATATTAATTTAGACACAAAAAATAAAAAAGTAAAAAAATAAAATAATA